>Ga0172372_10001953_pt1 | contig 31698 bp, 25 predicted proteins | sample LakKiv5m_2_FD_114544 | JGI IMG/M metagenome (GOLD analysis project Ga0172372, IMG submission 114544) | Freshwater microbial communities from Kabuno Bay, South-Kivu, Congo - kab_092012_9.5m | ecosystem: Environmental > Aquatic > Freshwater > Lake | place: Democratic Republic of the Congo... | reverse complement strand
TGGCTGCGCGAGATTTACGCGGAGGCCATCAGGCGCGAGTACCGCTTCTTCAGCTACGGCGACGCGATGCTGATCCTGTAAGCCTTGGCTTCAGCCCGTCCCGCGACACCCTTGACCCAATGAACGAAGACGAACTGCAGGCGCTGATCGAGGAGGCCACGGCGGATTTCGCCGCCGGCGACAACGACCCTGCCCTGACCAAGCTCGCCCGCGCCACCACCGCCGCCCCGGACTCCTTCGCCGCCTGGCACGCGCTGGCGGAAGTTACCTTCTCCCTGCGGCGCCTCGACGAGGCCCTCGCGGCCGCGGAGCGGGCCCACGCCCTCGACCCGGCCGACCTGTTCATCAACACCACCCTGTCCCGCATCTGGATGGAACGCGGCGACAAGCCGCGGGCGGAGCACTTCGGGGCTCAGGCGCGGATGCAGGGTTGGAAGGAGCAACTAAAGGCGCCACCACCCCCTCCGCCGCTCCGTTGACAGCGGGGAAGCGCGAACCCTAACCTACGCGGATGGAGTCTCCGGCGTACGTCTTGGAGTTCGAGAAACCGCTGCGCGACCTGTCCGCGCAGCTGCAGGAGCTCAGGCAACGTTCGCTGGAGACGAACGTCGACCTCGACCGGGAGGCCCGCGAGATCGAGGCCAAGATCGAGGCGACCCGCCGGGAGATCTATTCCAGCCTGACCCCGTGGCAGCGGGTCCAGATCGCCCGCCACCCGCGCCGGCCCTACGCCTTGGATTACGTGGCCGCCCTCTGCGAAGATTTCCAGGAACTGCACGGCGACCGGCAGTACAAAGACGACCGCGCCATCATCGGCGGCACCGCCTTCCTCGACGGGGAGGCCGTGATGATCGTGGCCCAGCAGAAGGGGCGCGACCCGAAGGAACGCATCGCCCGCAACTTCGGCATGCCCCAGCCCGAGGGCTACCGGAAGGCCCTCCGCCTGATGCGCCTCGCGGAGAAGTTCCGCCTGCCCCTCATCTCCTTTATCGACACCCCCGGCGCCTTCCCCGGGGTCGAATCCGAGGCCCGCCACGTCTCCGAGGCCATCGCCGTCAACCTGCGCGAGATGGCGCTGCTCGGCACCCCCTCCATCTCGGTGGTCATCGGCGAGGGCGGCTCCGGCGGCGCCCTCGGCATCGGGGTCACCGACCGCGTCCTGATCCTCGAGAACAGCTATTACTCGGTCATCTCCCCGGAAGGCTGCGCGGCGATCCTCTGGAAGGACGGCGCGGCCGCCCCCAAGGCGGCGGAGGCCCTCAAGCTCAGCGCCGCCCACCTCGAGGCGCTCGGCGTGGTCGACGAGGTCGTGCCCGAGCCGACCGGCGGCGCGCACCAAGACCCGACCCAGACGGCCCAGGCGGTCAAGTACTCGCTGCAGAAGCACTTAAACGACCTGCGCGGCCTCACCGCCGAACAGTTGCGCGACTCCCGCTACGAGCGCTTCCGCCGGCTCGGCGTCTACGAGGAGGCGGGCGTCGTCCGCAGCTGAGGCTGCGCACCGAAACCCTTCCCGGTACCCATCGGCCCCGGACTCAGGAGGCGAAGCCGACCGGCCGCGCGCGAAGCGCCGGGCGCAGGCTTTCGACCTGCCGGGCCCGCGCATCCTGCGGCGCTTCCCCTTGGAAGCCCACGGCATCCTCGAAGCCGTCCCGCGCCTGCCCGACCGCACGGATGGTGACGATCACGGCGGCGACGGAGAGGGCGAGAAGGCTGAGGAGGAAAAGGGTCATGGCGGGCGGGGACAGCACAACTCTCCACCCCGGCGCGGGGCTGACCAGCGGCATCGCACCGGCCGGACCTTTTTGACATCCTGTAAACAAACCGGGGGTCGCGGCACCGGGAGAGGGATTTGCCGCTTGCGGGGTCAACGGGCGGGGCCAACCCTCCGCCGCCGATGGCGAACACGTTCGGCACCCTCTTCACCGTCACCACCTGGGGCGAGAGTCACGGCCCCGCCGTGGGCGCGGTGGTGGACGGCTGCCCGCCCCGCCTCCCGCTCACGGCGGAGGACATCCAGGCCGAACTCGACCGCCGCCGGCCCGGGCAGAGCGACATCGTGACGCCGCGCAAGGAGGAGGACCGAGTGGAGTTCCTCTCGGGGGTCTTCGAGGGCCGCACCACCGGCACGCCCATCTCCCTGCTCATGCGCAACGCGGACCAGCGCCCGGCCGCCTACGACGAGATGCGGGACAAGTTCCGTCCCTCCCACGCCGATTTCACCTACCAGGCCAAGTACGGCCTGCGCGACCACCGCGGCGGTGGCCGCAGCTCCGCGCGCGAGACGGTCGGCCGGGTGGCCGCCGGCGCCATCGCCCGCAAGGTCCTCGCGCTGGCCGGGGGCGTCGAGGTGCGGGCCTTCCTCACCCAGGTGCACGACATCGCCGCGCCGGCCGAGGCGCTCGCCGCCTTCCCCACCCTGGCCGAGGTCGAGGCGACCCCGGTCCGCTGCCCTCATCCGGAGACGGCCGCGCGGATGATCGAGCGGATCAAGGCCGTGCGCGCGGAAGGCGACTCCGTCGGCGGCATCATCGAGTGCCGGGTGCGCGGCCTGCCCGCGGGCCTCGGCGAACCCGTCTTCGACCGCCTCGAGGCGGACCTCGCCAAGGCGATGCTCTCGCTGCCCGCGACCAAGGGCTTCGAGCTGGGCAGCGGCTTCGCGGGCGCCGCGCTGCGGGGCAGCGAACACAACGACGCCTTCGAGGTGCGGGACGGACGCGTGCGCACCCGCACCAACCGCAGCGGCGGCACCCAGGGCGGCATCAGCAACGGCGAGGAACTTGTCTTCCGCACCGCCTTCAAGCCCACCGCGACCATCCTCCAGCGCCAGGCCACCGTCGACACCGCGGGCGCGGCGACCGAACTCATGGGCCGCGGCCGCCACGACCCGTGCGTCGTCCCACGCGCCGTACCGATCGTCGAGGCGATGACCGCCCTCGTACTGCTCGACCACTGGCTCCGCCACGCGGCCCAGAACCGGACCTTCACGTTCTGAGGTGAAGCCGCTCGTCTACCTCTTCCTCGGCGTCCCCGGCTCGGGCCGCCGCGAGATCCTCGCCGACCTCCTCGCCGACGGCCTGGCCGCGGAAGACACCCCCGCCGTCCTGCTCCCGGACGAGGAACCGGCCACCCCCGCCGACGCGGGCCTGCCCCGGACCGCCCGCTGGCGCTGGGACGAGGGCACCATCGCCGCGGAGTGCCCCCGGGACGTCTCGCACCTGTTCATTCTCACCGCGGGCCGGCGTAACCCAGTGGACCAACTGGAGGCCTTCAAGGCCTGGTTTGCCGCCCACCGCCTGGAACTCACGCGCGTGATCTGCGTGGTCCACGGCCAAATGGCGGCCCGCCAGCCGACGCTGGTCACGTGGTACGACGTCTGCGTCCATTTCTCGGACGTCGTCCTGCTCCACCGGCGTGAGGGCCTGGAGAACAAGTGGGTGAGCGGGTTCCTCCGCCACCTCGAGGAGCAGCGGCTGCCCTGCATTCTGGAGCTGGTGAAGGCCGGCCGCGTGCGCAACCCGGCGCTCATCCTCGAGCCGCAGGCGCGGAGGGTCTCGCAGGCCTTCGACCCGGAGCCCGAATGGGTCTTCACCAACGCCGAGGGCGAGGAAGTTGATCCCGAGGAGGAGCCGGTGGACGACGACGAGGAACTGACCGCGACCCCGGCGGAGGATCCTTACTTCGAGCGCCGCAGCGGCGGCCGACGCGTGCGGGAAATCCCGGACGTGGCGGCGATCCTCGACGCGGACGCCGTGGGCCAACCGTGCGCCGGACCCTCGGCCGGATCGTAGCCGCGGCTGGGCGGCGGCGGACCCGTCCCTTCAGCGCGCGAAGTGCGCGACGAAGGCGGGATCGCGCATCGCGGCGCGCACCTGCGCGGCGAGCGGCGGCCGTAACACGTACAGCAAGCTGGCGAGCGTGCTTAGCGCCCGGCCCGGCGGCCGCCCGTGCCAGACCAAACCGGCGGCCAGACCGTAGAATGCGCCGAGCAGGCCGGCCGCGAGCGGCGCGCCCGGCCCGAAGCCGATCCCGGTCAGGTTGCGCGTCGCCAGCGTCAACAGGGTGAGCGCGGCCAGCATCGCGGCCCCGACGAGCGCGTGGACGCGCGCGACGAAACGGACGCACTCCGGCGGCGCGGGGCGCACGGGGGCGGGGGCGCGTCAGGCGGCCGCGGCGGCGGCCACGAACGCCTTCGCCTTGGCGGTGATCGCGCCCCAGTTGCGCTCGCGCAGGGCCTTGGCGTCGACCAGCGAGCTACCGGCCGCGGTCGCGAAGGCGCCGGCGCGGAGGAACTCTGCCACGTTGCCCTCGTTCACCCCGCCCGTGGGCACGAGCTCGATCTGGGGCAGCGGCGCCTTCACCGCCTTGATGTAGCCCGGGCCAAAGAACTCGGCGGGGAAAACCTTCGCGGCATCAGCCCCGGCCTCCCACGCGGTGAGGATCTCGGAGGGGGTGAACGCCCCGCAGAGCACGGGCACGCCGTAGCGGCGGCAAAGGGTGATCACATCCGGCCGCAGCGCCGGGGTGACGATGAAGCGGGCGCCCGCGAGGATCCCGGCGCGCGCGGTCTCGGCATCGAGCACGGTCCCGAGGCCGAAGAGGAAGTCCGGCAGCTCGGTCGCCGCGCGCTCCAGCATCCGGATCGCCCCCGGGGTTGTCATCGTGAGCTCGATGCTGGTGAGCCCGCCGGCGGCGAGCGCCCGGGCGCAGTCGAGGAGGCCGTCCGAGGAATCGGCGCGGATCAGCGCGATGACCTTCTCGGCCCGGAACTTGGCGAGGATGGCGTCTTTCTTCATCACCCGCCGACGCTGGCGGGCGGCGGCGGCCGGGGAAACACCTTTTTGGCGCGCCACCTCCCGGTCGCACGGACGTCAGCGGGCGTACTCGACCTGGAGCCAGGACTTGCGGACGTCCGGGAATCCGCGCGCCGCGGCGCGGAAGTCCGCGAGCTTCACCAACGCGGTCCCAGCTGCGCCGAAACGGCGGCTCAGCATCACGTCCCACTCCTCCCCGAGGCGCGCGCCACCACGGTCGGACCGGAACCAGTGTCGCCGCACCGAGAGCGCGAGGGCACCGGGCAGCTCCGCCTGCACGCGCAGGTAGCCGTCCCGGAGGCCGCCCGCGGGGATCGCGCTGAAGACGTCGGCCCAGCCGTTGAACGGGTGCAGCGTCGCCAGCGGCGTGCGGAAAGGCACGCCCGCGTCGTGCCCGAGCACCTCCACCCCCGCCACGAGACCGCCGCGGGCGAGGTTCACGCCGGATTCGGCGGCCAGGTAACGGGCGGCGTAATCGAGCGGGCTCGCCCCGTGGTCTGTCTGGCGGGCGGCCTCGACCCGGTACGCCCAACGCATCCCCGGGCCCATCGCGGCGCCGCCCGCGAGGCTGGCCCCGAGCGTGGCGCACGCGTTCGCCGGCACCTCCGGGAAGTCCAGGAGGTAGGCGTACGTGCTGAGCGTCCCCAACGGCAGGCCGTCCCGGAGCGCGTGGAACAGATGCGAGTCCGTCCGCCAGCGGCCCTGCGGGTGGGTGCGCCCCAGCCCGCGGTTCACCTGCCGGAGGTGAGCGTAGGTGAGGGTCGTGCCCGTCCAGGTCCGGTCCTCGACCAAAGCCGCGTCGAACGTCTGCTGGTTCTGCCGCCAAAGGCCGTCCCCGACAAAGCGCCCGTTGTCGAGGAACAGCCGCTGCCGCCCCAGCCGGACGAGGGTCTTTCCGAAGGTCCGGCCGAAGTGCAGCTGGTTGATCTCCACGGAGTCCGGGTCAGCGATGACGGCACGGTCGGCCGCCGCCGGGTTCAGGCCGGACTGGCTGTAGCGGTCCCCGTCGGCAGCGGCCACGCCCTCAAACTCGAGGAAAGCCGACCAACCCTCCCAGGGAGCCGGGGCGAACCCCAGGCGCGCGCGCGCCGTCAGCGCCTCCGCGTCCCGCAGGCCCGTCTGGGCGACGGCCTCGTGCCGCACCCGCACGTTCAGGGTGACGGCGCCAGCCGCGTTCGCCCCGGCTGGGACGAACGCCGCGGCGAGTAGCGTTAGAAAGAGACGGGCGGTACGGGAAAGGGACATCGGGGAAAACTTCGGCGGAGCAGTCCAGCCGGTCGCGGACAGCGGAAGCCGGGCCCGGGAACAAGGCAACCCCCGAGCCGCGACACGGTGTCCCCGTATCCTCAGGCGCCTGCCGGGGCGATCCAACGGCGCGCGGCTTCGGGATGGGTCGCGCGCAGGATTTCCCGGATCGCGCGCCGCTCGCCGGCAGGGAGGTAGGCGTACCGGCCCCCGCTCTCCCCTTCCGCCAGCGCCGCGTCCAGTTGGGCGAATACCAGCACCCGCAGCGGCTCGGGCAGCACCGCGAACATTTCCGAGTAGATGAGGGGGCTGCAGCGATGGCGGAGCAGCCGCCCCTCGAGCTGGAGGTCGCGAAGGGAGCGGCCCGCGGCGTCGCGGGGTGCACCTTCCCTCCAGGCCGCGCGGAAGGCCGGCGCGCCCACGATCCCCGCGGGCAGGGGCGCCTCGCCGCGGCAGAGCAGCCGGTCGACGATCTCCTGCGCCGACCCGCGAAAGACGCTGCGCACGCTGTCAAACGCCGGCTCGTCCGTCTCCGGCTCGCGAAACTGGCGCTGGAGCGACCGCTGGTAGGCGATCATCCGGCGGGCCGCGAAGGCGGCGCGAGTGAGGACATTCTGCAGCGCGGTCTGGTGTTCGAGCACGAGCAGCGCGACCACGTCGCTGGTGAGAGCAAGGTAGGGGCTCGCGTCGATCAGGCCGGAGAGGTCGTCGGGCCGCGCCGCGGCGGGCGTGAAGGCCAGCTCGCCGCCCGCGTCGGCAGCGAAGGCGTTGCCGCGGTGCGGAGTCTTGCCGTGGTAACCGGTGACGTACCACCCGCCCCAGCGCTCGGAGAATGGCGTCTGGTCGTCGACCACCAGCGTGCCGAAACGCAGCAGCGGCTCCCCGCTGGCGTCAGGGAAGATGGACCGGACGAATACGCCGGGCACGTCGCGCACGAAGGTACCACCGTGGCAACGGAGGCATTCCGCGTCCCGCACCAGCGTCGCCGGGGCGCCCTCCCGGACCGGCGCCTCGAGGGTGTAGAAAACCGGACCGAGCCGCGGATCGATGGCCGTGAGCTCGATCAGTCCTCCGGGCACCCAGCCCACGTAGACCGTGTCGGAGAAGTAGATGACCCGCGGCCGAGCCGGCCGGATGCGGCCCCGCTGGAGACTCGTGCGCGAGAATACCGCCACCTGCGAGGCGACGGGAACCTGCAGCTCGCGCAGAACGGCCGCGAGCAGCGCGCGCTCCCCACCCGGCCACGTGAATTCACCGTCGGTGATGCGCTGCCGGAGGTTCGCAACCGCGTCCGCGGGCGTCGCCGCCGAGTAGGCGATGGGCGGCCGCTCGTAGTCAGGACCGCCCTGCCCCCGGGCGGCGGTCGCGACGCCGAGCGCGAGGGCGGACGCGAAGGCATAGAGGGAGATGGCGATCGCGTTCATCTTGGGTCAGGCCGCTCCAGCCAAGGGCGAGAAGTGCCGGGCCGCCACCAGCCCGTGGCGCAGCTCCGCCCGGAAATCGGGGTGCGCAATCGAGGCCAGCGCCTCGCCCCGCTCCCGCAGCGTGCGGCCATGCAGGTTCACCGCCCCGTACTCCGTGACCACCCAATGGACGTGCCCGCGCGTCGTGACCACCCCCGCGCCCGGACTGAGCTCGACCACCAGCCGCGAGATCCGGCCGCCCGCTGCCGTCGCCGGCAACGCGATCACCGGCTTGCCCCCGGGGGAGAGCGCGGCGCCGCGAATGAAGTCCATCTGGCCCCCAATGCCCGAGTAGATCCGGTGCCCAAGCGAGTCCGCACAGACCTGGCCGCTCAGGTCGACCTGGAGTGCCGAGTTCACCGCCACCACCCGCGGATTCTGCCGGATCACCGCGGTGTCGTTCGTCCAGTCGCAAGGGTAGAAGGCCACCAGCGGGTTGTCGTGGACGAAGTCGAACAGCCGCCGGGTACCGTTGACAAAACTGGTGACGATCCGGCCCGCGCCCACCTGCTTCCGACGGTTCGTGACCGCGCCGGATTCGACTAGGTCCACCACGCGGTCGGAGAACATCTCCGTGTGGATGCCGAGGTCCCGCTTGCCGTGGAGGCGCGACAGCACCGCGTCCGGGATGCCCCCGATGCCGAGCTGCAGCGTGCTGCCGTCCTCGACCAGCCCGGCGACCAGTTCGCCGATGCGGGCCTCCACGGCGGTCTCCGGCTCGGGGTGGTGCTCGCAGAGGGGGCGGTCCGTGGCCACGAAAGCGTGGATCCGCTCGAGGGGCACCACGTTGTTGCCGTGCGTGCGCGGCATCTGCTCGTTGATCTCGGCCAGCACCAGGCGGGCAGTCTCGACCGCGGCTTTGGCGGCGTCGCAGGAGGTGCCGAGCGAGCAGAGGCCGTGCCGGTCGGGCGGCGAGACCTGCACCAGCGCGGCGTCGAGCGGCACTTGGCCCGAGAGGAAGAGGTCCGGGATATCGGAGAGAAAGATCGGGATGAAGTCGGCGCGGTCCTCGGCGATCGCCTGCCGCAGGGGCGCGCCGGCAAAGAGGGAAATCGAGCGAAACTCACGCTCGCGACCCGGGGCGGCGAAGGGCGCGGGGCCCGCCGTGTGGAGGTGGTAGAGGCGCACGTCCGCCAGGTCGCGGCGGGCGCAGAGCGCCTCAACCAGCGGCGCGGGCGTCGCGCACGCGCCGTGCACGAAGACGGAAGTGCCGCTGCGGACCGCCGCGACGACGTCGGCGGCCGGGACGGAGCGGGCTGGCCAAGACTCGGACATGGGGTGGTGTGAAGAGCAATGACCGCGGGGGCGCGGCTGGGGAAGACCCGACGGTGCGCGGCGGGTGCCAACTGCTGGGCGTTTCTTGCGCGGCGGCGCGGGGCGGTGGCAATTGGCTTCTATTGCCGGGCGCGGGCCGCCTAGGCTCGCGGGATGCTCTCCACGAGGAAACCGTTGCGCGTCGCCGTCGTCGGCGGTGGGGTCACCGGGCTGACCGCCGCCTGGCAGATCCAGCGGCTGGGCCACCGGGTCACCGTGCTCGAGGCCGGCGCGCGGGCGGGGGGCGTGGTCGGCGCGCAGCGGCTGGGGGCCTGGCTGCAGGAGCTGGGCCCAAACTCACTCCTGGAAGGCTCGCCGGAGATCGCGGCCTTTGTGGACGACGTCGGCCTCGCGCCGCGGCGGCTCTACGCCGCGCCCGCGGCGAAGCAGCGTTACCTGGTCCGCGGGGGGCGCCCGGTGGCCCTGCCGACCTCGCCCGGGGCGTTCCTGCGCACTCCCCTTTTCTCCGCGGGCGCCAAGCTGCGCCTGCCGCTGGAACCCTTCCGGCGGCGCGCGCCGGCCGACGCCGACGAGTCGCTCGCCGATTTCGTGCGGCGCCGGCTCGGGCGGGAGTTCCTCGATTACGCCATCAATCCCTTCGTCGCGGGCGTCTACGCCGGGGACCCGGAACGGCTTTCGGTGCGGCACGCCTTCCCGCGGCTGCACGCGCTCGAGCAGGAGCACGGCTCGCTGCTGCTCGGCGCGCTCCGGCGGCGCAACCCCGGCGGCGGGCCCAAGGGCCGCATCTTCTCGTTCCCCGAGGGGCTCGGCGAGATCCCGCGCGCGCTCCAGGCCCGCCTCCTCGACCCGGTCCTGCTGCGCACCCGGGTCACCGCGCTCCGGCGCGCCGGCGCCGGCTGGCGGCTCACCCTCAACCAACGGGGGACGCCGGGGGAAGCGGAGTTCGACCTCGTGGTCTGCGCGCTGCCCGCCGACGCGCTCGCCGCCCTCGACTTCCCCGAACTCGCCCCAGACGGTGGGCTGCGCCTCCTCGCCGAGATCCCCCACCCGCCCGTCGTGTCCGTCTTCACGGGCCACCGGCGCGAGGACGTGACCCACCCGCTGGACGGTTTCGGCCTGCTGGTGCCGGCGGTCGAGGGCGGGCGGATCCTGGGCACCCTGTTCTCGAGCACGCTGTTCCCGGGCCGCGCGCCGGAGGGGCACGTCGCCCTCACGACCTTCGTCGGCGGGACCCGGCAGCCGGACCTGGCCGCGCTCGACGACGCGGCCCTCGCCACCCTCGTGTGCGAGGAACTCGGGCGGCTACTGGGTGTGAGCGGCACGCCCGCCATCGTCCGCGTGCAGCGCTGGCCGCGGGCGATCCCGCAGTACGCGCCCGGCCACGAACGCTTCCTCACGGCCATCCGCCAGCTCGAAGCCGCCGCCCCGGGCGTGTTCGTGGGCGGGAATTGCCGCGACGGGATCTCCCTCCCGAACTGCATTACGGCCGGGCACCGGCTCGCCGCCGCGGTGCGCCGGCACACCGGGGCTTGAGTGGCGGGCGAAGCGAAAGGCGTCAGATCGCCGGCGCGTGGCGGCCGGGGGCCCCGGTGAACAGGGGGTCGAAGCGCATCGCGATCACGCGCAGCAGAGGCTGACCCGCAGGGGTGACCTTGAGGCCTTCCTGCGTCAGCCTCACCAGCCCGTCCATGCGGAGGTCCTCCAGCCCGGCCAGCTCCGCTGCGTAGGCGCTGGTGAAATCGAGCCCCAGCTCGCGAGAGAGGGCCGCGTAGTCGAGGCGGCGGTCGCACATCAGCCGTAGGATGATTGTGCGACGCCGGCGGTCCTCCGCGCCCAGCCGGAGTCCGCGCTCAATTGGCAGCACGCCGGAGTCCAGCGCCGCCCGCCACGCCGCCAGCTCCCGGTGGTTCTGGCGGTAAGTGTCCGCGGTGGCGGAGATCGCCGAGAGGCCGAACCCATACAGCGAGGCCTCGGCGCAGGTCGTGTAGCCCTGGAAGTTGCGGTGCAGCGTGCCGGCGCGCTGCGCCACCGCCAGCGCGTCGCCCGGCCGGGCGAAATGGTCGAGGCCGATGTCGACGAAACCCGCCGCCGTCAGGCCCTCGTGCGCGACGGCGAACATCGCGAGCTTCTCCTCCGCGGAGGGCAGCGGGGCCTGCTGCTCGAGGATCCGCTGCGCGGGCTTGAGCCAAGGGACATGGGCGTAGCTGAACACGGAGAGGCGGTCAGGCCCGAGGTCGAGCACGTCCCCGAGGGTGCGAGCGAACCCAGCGGCGTGCTGATACGGGAGGCCGAAGATGAGGTCGATGTTGATCGAGCTGAACCCCGCGGCACGCAGCCAGGCGCAAGCCTGTCGGTTGAGCTCCGGCGGCTGCAGGCGGTGGATCGCAAGCTGCACCCGGGGATCCGTGTCCTGCACCCCCAGTGAGGCTCGGTTCGCGCCGATGTCGCGCAGCGCCGAAACGTGCGCCGCCGTGAGCCGCCGGGGGTCAACCTCAACACTGAACTCGACCTCCGGCGTGAGGCGGAAAGTACCGTGGATGAGCTCGCCCAAGCGCCGCAGCTGCTCCGGGGGCAGAAAGGTCGGCGTGCCGCCCCCGAGGTGCACCTGCGTGACCAGCCGCGTGACGTCCATCCGCTCCGCCGTGAGCCGCACCTCGCGGGCGAGATCGTCGACGTACTCGGCGGCCGCTTCGCGCCGGCGTGTGATCACGGTGTTGCAGCCGCAGAACCAGCAGCGCGTCTCGCAGAACGGGAGGTGGAAATAGAGCGAGAGCGGGCCCACCCCCGGCGCGTTGTCCGCGCGCAGGGCCCCTTCCGGATCCAGCGCCGCCAGGTCACCCGAGAACTGCGTGGCCGGCGGATAGGACGTGTAGCGCGGGCCCGGGACCGAATACTTGCGGATCAGGTCCAGCGCGAGCGGCGCGGGCCGCGGGGCGAGAACGGGGGCGGTCTCGTGGGGCAGGATCATACGTTGCGATTCCACAACGAGAATGGCACGCCGGGCCCGCCGCGGCTGCGCGCGGCTTGGCGGCGTCCGCGCGGCCCTTGCGATCCGGTCAACGCGAGGCCGCCTCGCGCCGCTCCGCCGCGGCGCGGGTGAAGCGGATCCACGGGAGCGCCCGGAGGCGGGCTGCAGGGATGCGCGCGCCCGTGTCCTCGCAAATCCCGTAGCGGCCCTCCCGGAGGCGCCGGAGGGCGGCCTCGACCTCGGCGAGCGCGGACTCTTCGTGGGCCAGCTCGGCGCGCAGGTCCCGTAGCTCAAGTTCGCCCTCCGTGAAATCGAGCGCGTCGGCGCCGCCCCGCTCGTGGGGCAGACGGGACTCCGCGGCGTGCTCCCGCCGCGCGGTGAGCAGGCCAGCGTGGAGACGGGTGAGGGTGCGATGATGCCAAGCCCACTTGGGCGGGAAACGCGGGGCGGGGGTCTTCATAGCGACGCCCACCCTACGCCGCGGACGCGGGGACGCTGCGCGCCGCTTGGCCATCAACCCGCACCGCTTGCGCGAGGGGCCGACGGAGCGCGGTGAGCAGCAGGGCCCCGTGCAGGAGCGTGAAGCCGGCGAGGGGCCACGCCGCCGCGCCTTGCCCCCCGTATTGGTGCAGGCCGACCCCGAGGAGGTTCACGCCGAACCAGCTCCACGCGGTCACGACGTTGCCACCAACCGCAAGCGCGGCGCAGCCGCGCGGGCCCGCGAGCCCGGCGGCGCGGGCGTGGAGCAGGAGCGCGTTCCACAGCACCAGCAGGAGCGCGCCGTTCTCCTTCGGATCCCAGCCCCAGAAGCGGCCCCAAGCTTGGTCCGCCCAGACGCCCCCAAGGAAGGTGCCGAGGACGTTGGCCCCCAGCGCGAAGCCCGTCACCGCGACCAGCAGGCGGTGCCAAGAATCGTCCGGGCCGCGGTCGCGCCCGAGAAAGTCACGGAGTAAGGTGGCGATCCCAAGGGTGCCAGCCAGCAGGGTCGCTGCGTAGCCGGCGGCCATCGCCACGACGTGCGTGGCCAACCAGAGGTTCGCGTCCAACACCGCGCGCATCACCTCGAGGGTGTCGCCGGCCAGCGCTAAGTGGTGGGCGATCACGAGGCAGCCCGCGCCCAGCACCCCCGCCAGCGCGGCCCCGAGGCCATCGCGCCGGTGGCGCTCCAGCGCAAGGGAAGCAGCAAGCGTGATCCAGCCCACGAAGAGGGCGGAGGAATGCAGGTTCGTGACGGGAGGCCGCCGTTCGAGCCACATCCGCGCGGCCAGACCTCCGGTCAGCAGCAGGAACGCGAGGATCGCGGCCGCGTAAGCCCCGGCCGCCGCGATCCCGCCGGGATGCCGCCATGCCACTGCGGCCAGGACCACGGCGAGCGCGCAGAGCCCCAGGGCGGAATCGACCGGGGCCGCGGCGTTCAAGCTGGCCTCGAAATTCGCCCGCCGGGCACGCTCCGGGTCCGTGGACGCCACGGCGAAGGCGGCGGAGCGGACCGCCGTGTTAAAGGCGGGCGCATCCTGATCCCGCCACGCCCGACCAATCGCCACGTGGGCGGCGGCTAGGGGATCCATGCGGCCCGTGGCCAGCGTCTCGCGCCACGCGGCGCCGAGGTTGCGCCAAACTCCGCCCGCAGCGGCCGGCGGCACCAAGCGCAGCACGGCGTGTTCGCCCATCAAGAGCAGCGCCCGCGCCACTTCCGGCGAGGGGTTCGGCGCAGAAGCCAACCCCGGAAGTTGGAGCTCGTCGAGCAGGCCCGGATCCCCGGGTGCCGTCGCGCTCGCCGCGAGGCCGCGATGCCAGCGGACGCCGTCGCGCAGGCGCAGCACGGCCTCCTCGAACGCGGAACGCTCCGCGCGCGGCACCTCCGCGGCGCGGCGCGCCGCGGCCTCCAGGTCGGGCAACCGTTCGCGAAAGGCGGCCAGGGCCAGCCGGGACTCCCCCTGTAAGGGCAGGCCGAGCAGGCCGCGCAACTCCGGATGCACCACCGCGAAGCCCGGCAGCGCTTCCGCCCGCTCGGGGCGATAGAGCACGTCCAGCAGCCAGACCGCCGGCGCCACCGGCGCGCCGTCTGGGGCGCGGAGTCCCTGCCGACCCTGCAGCTGCAGCAGCGACGCCCGGGCCACGGTGTCGAGCGGCTTCTCGCGTCCTCGTTCGAGCACGGGCAAGGCCGCCCAAGCGGCAAGATCGAAGCCACCGGAGTCCGCGGCGGAACGCAGGTTCCAGGCGCCGAGCGCGACGAGGCCCAGCAGGACCCAGCCAAGGGTTCCTCTGGCCCAGCGCGACCGAGCCAACGACGTGGAGGCACGCGGCGCGAGGCGGCGGAGCCGGCTGAACGCGGTGAGCCCCAGTCCAGCGGCCAAGAGTGCACCGGCGGCGTAAGGGATCCATCCCGCCGGATCGCGGACCACCTGCAGGATCACGCCGCGGCCCGCCGGATCGGGACCAGCCACGTAAAAGGTCAGACCCGCGTGCCGCAGCGGAGAATTGGGGGCGAGGACGACCTCGCGGTCCTCCCGGGTCCCCGCGGAACGCAGACGGAGCCGGACCCGGCTCGTCCGCTCGATCCGGGTCCCCTCGTGCCACTCGCGCTCGAAGGCGTCCAGCGTGAGCTCCCACGGCTGCGGCACGCCCCGCGGCCGGCAGCCGACCGCCCAGGCGCGGCCCCCGGACAAGAAGGTCCGCGGCTCCCCCAAGGCCGTCGAAACGACCAGTTCGCGGGACACGCCCGCAGCGCCGATCAGGGCCAGCCGCACCGCCGGATGGTGGCGCTCCGCGGGACCGCGACCCGGCGGGGCGGGCGCGAGGTCCGGCTCGCGGCCGGGGCCAAGGCTCGCCAGCCGCGCGTGGGGCGCGAACGCGAGCACGCGCACCGCGAAGGGCAGGTCGGGACCGGTCAGATCGAGGCCGGGCCGCAGTTCCGCCAGCGGCCGGGCCACGACCGCCGGCGCCCGCGGGTCTGCGGCGTCGGTCAGCGCGAGTTCGAGCTCCCCCGGAACCTCGAGCCGCGCGGTCGGCTCCCCCTGGGTAAGGCGCAGCCGGTGCTCGGTGCGCAACAGACCGGAGAGCAGGGCACCGCCGAGGAGCAGCAGCACGCTGAGGTGAACGGCCAGCAGGCCCGCGCCCCCGCGGCCGCACACCCGCGCGGCCGCCGCGCCCAGATTGAGCAGCAGCAGGCAACCGAGCGTGCGGCCCCCGGGAAAGACGGGGACGGCGAGACCGCCGGCGCGGATATGGACGACCCAGGCGTGGAAATACTCGGCCTGCACCGACCAAAGGCCCTGCCGCGCCTGCGCCAACGTGCCAGCCATCAACAGCACTACGGCCGCCGCCAGCAGCCCGACGGTCAGCCGCAAGGAGCCCAGCGCGGCCAGGGGTCGCGGCAGGACCGGCGTGGACTCGGGTCGGGCATGCATCCGTTCCTCCAGCGTCGCAGGCGGCGGCGCCGCCGGCTCCGCGCGCCTTGCGCACGGCTGCGCGGCGCTTGGCAACTCCGGCGCACCCCGTCGCGCGCAAGCCCTGCGCCCAAGAAACCAACCCGTGCACAGCCGGATCTCGCGGATTCCGGCAGGATGCCCGCGAGCCAACTCCCCCACCCACGATGAAGCACGACCTCAAGACCCTCCTCCTCGGCGCGCTCGCCGCCCTCGGTGCCGCCCTCGCCCTCGCCGCCCCCGCAGCGGAGAATTGGGAGAACCACTGCGCGAAATGTCACGGCGCTGATGGCAAGGGCCAGACTAAGGCCGGCCGCAAGCTGCAGGTGAAGGACTACACGTCCGCCGCCGAACAGGCGAAGTTCACCGACGCCGACGCGATCCGCGCCACGGCCGAGGGCATCAAGGACCAGGCCGGCAAGGAGCGCATGAAGGGCTACAAGGACGAGCTCTCCCCGAAGGAGATCGAGGAGCTCGTGGCGCACGTGCGGAAGTTCAAGTCGTGAGGCGGCGCTGACGCTCCGCCCCCCGCGCCGTTATGCCGGAGCCTGTGCCCCCTCCAACCCCGCCGCCCGCGGCGGGGCGGCCGCGCTCGCACTTCAACAACTGGATCAGCGCGATCGGCGGGGTCATCGCGCTCGGCGCGCTGTTCTCGTTCGCGCTGCTGGTCTGGATGGACTTCACCCAGGGCGACAAGAACCCGTACCTCGGGATTTTCACCTACCTGGTCGCGCCGGCGTTCCTGATCCTCGGCCTCGGGCTGGCCCTCTTCGGCGCGTGGGCGCAGCGACGCTGGGCCCTCCGCCATACGCACGCGCCGGACCGCTGGCGGCTGGACTTCCACAGCCCGGCGCAGCGCCGCGGCCTCGCCGCCCTCGCCGCGGGCGCCCTCGGCTTCGTCATCCTCAGCGCCTTCGGCAGCTACCAGACCTTCCATTACGCGGAGTCGAACTCGTTCTGCGGCCAGGTCTGCCACGAGGCGATGAACCCCGAGTGGACCACGTACCAGCGCGGGGCGCACGCGCGCGTCGCCTGCGTCGAGTGTCACGTCGGCGCGGGCGCCGAATGGTTCATCAAGGCCAAGCTCAACGGAGCCCACCAGTTGCTCACCTACACCCTCGACACCTACGAGCGGCCGATCGCGACCCCGGTCCGCAACCTCCGCCCGGCACAGGACACCTGCGAGCAGTGCCACTGGCCCGAGAAGTTCTCCGGCAACGTCGAGCGCGTGTTTAACCACTACCTCTCCGACCGCCGGAACAGCGCCTACACCGCCCGCTTCCTGATGCACGTGAACACCAACGTGCCCGGCCATCCGCCCGGCGGCATCCACTGGCACGTGAGCCGGGACGAGCGCGTGGAGTACTACGCCACCGACGAGCAGCGGCAGACGATCCCCTGGATGCGGGTCGTCAACCAGCGCGACGGCACCACCCGGGTGTTCCGCACCCACGACTTCAAGGGCGAGCCGCCCGCGGACCGGATCCGGGTGATGGACTGCATCGATTGCCACAACCGCCCGGCCCACGCCTTCCCGACTGCCAACGACGCGGTCGAGGCGGCCCTCCACGCGGGCACGCTCACGCGGGAGCTCCCCAACATCAAGCGCGTCGCCGTCCAGGCGATGACCCAGCCGGCGATCACGCGGGACGCGGAGGCGCCGCAGCAGATCGCCGACTTCCTACGCACCAAGTACACCGAGGACGCCCAGCGCGCGGCGGTCCCCGGGGCGATCGCGGCGGTGCAGGAGATCCACGCGCGGACGATCTTTCCCGAGCGCAAGGCGGACTGGCGCGTGTATCCGGACAACATCGGCCACAAGGACTGGCCCGGCTGCTTCCGGTGTCATGACGACAAGCACCAAGACGCGCAGGGCCGCAAGGTGCGGGCGAGCGACTGCAGCTCCTGCCACACGCTCCTCGCGCAGGGCAGCGGCCCGCAGCTGGAGTTGCTCAACGCGCGGGGGCTGGACTTCAAGCACCCGGGCGGCGACCTCGACCCGGAGCTCTCGTGCGTGGACTGCCACAACGGCGGCGTCCAGAAGTGAGCGGCCCGCCTACTCCACCACGTAACGGAAGCCGATCTCGGGGGAGCGCGTGGACTTGGGCACCGGGACCAGCGGCAGCTCCGCGGCGCCCTCGGGCGTGAGGTAACTGCCGCCCGCGGCGCGGGCCTGCGGCTCGTCGCCCGCGGCCAGCCACTCCGCGACGTTGCCGACGAGGTCGCTGAACTCCGGCGGTCCGCCCCGCACCTCGGGCACGGCCCGCGTGAGCGCAAGCCCCTGGCCGGCGAGGCGGGGCGTGCCCCGCTGTTCCCGGAGCGCGGCGCGGTGCTCGGCCTCGTCGGGCAACCGAACGGTCCGGCCCAGCACCAGCGAGGCCCGCAGGCAAAATTCGACCGCCTCGGTCCAGCTCACGCTCTCCACGGGGAAGAACGGTCCCTGGCGCTGGCTGGGGTTGTAGTTCATCACGCGCTCGTAGAGGCGCTGGGGCACCTCGGAGACCAGCAAGCGGCGGTCTGGCGTGCCGGGCAGCGGGGCGAGGCGCTCGAGCAGGCCGTCCTGGAGGGCGGTGAGCTCGGCGGCGGGACGGTCGAGGAAAACGAGGCGGCGGCGGAGCTCGGGGTCGAGGCGACGGCTGAGAGGGAATTCGGTGCGGGCGGCGTCGAGGCGGGCCAGCGCGGTGCGCACGGCGGCGAGCGCGGCGGGGAATCGGCGTTCGCGCAGTGCCGCGGCGGCGGCGCCCGCCTGGCGCGCGGCGTCGGCCACGACCGCGGCGGAGGCGGCGCCCTGCCGGCGGGCGTCCAGTTCCGCGGGCAGGTCCTTCGGCGCGAGGCGGCTGCGGGGGAAGGCAGCATTGAGCTCCGCCTGCGCGTCGCGGGCGGAGGCCCAAAGGGTGGCGGCGGCGGCGAAGTCGTCCCGGACCTCGGCGGCCTCGGCCTGCGCCCGCAGGCCGGCGATCCGCTCGCCGAGCGGCTGGGCCTCGATCGTCGCGAGGGCCGTGGTGATCCGCTCAAGGGCGCCCCAGTCGACGTAGCGGGAAGTGGGCTCGCGCTCGTGGATCGCCTGCTGCGCCTCGCGCCACGCGTTGTAGGCGCGCGTGGCGGCCGCCCAGTCGCGCGCGGCGTCAGCGGCCTCGGCGTCGCGCCGCGCGGCGAGGACCTGCTGACGGAGCCCCAGGAGGACGGGGTCTTCAGGCCGCGGGCCGGCGGCGGGAAGATCCGCCCCCGACGCGGGCGCGATCCGGGCGGGCTCGGGAAAGGTGGGGTCCGCGGAGGCGTGGGCCGGCGGCGGCCGATGCGGCCGGCCCCTTTGTACCCACCAGAGGAGGCCCCCGGTGAAGGCCAGCAGGAGCAGCGCGGCCAGCGGGCCGAGGAGCGGCGCGAAGCGCTCCCACCATTCGCCGCGCTGGCGGAGCGCGGCATTGCGGGCGGAATCACGCGCGTCTGACTGCGAGGTGCGTTTCTCGAAGCCGGGCGGGGTCACGGGATCTTGGCGGACGAGGACAGCGCGGCGCGGAGGCGGGCGATGAGGGCGTCATCGGCCGGCGGCTGGAGACGCAGCAGCACCTCCTCGAGGAGGGCGCGGGGCGGGCGGGCCTGGGTGAGCACCTTCTCGAGGGCGGCGGCGAGGGCCGCGCGGTCGCCGACCTCGAGCTCGAAGCGGACCAACTCGGCGCGGGTGTCCTCGTTGAGCGAGTCGATCTCGCAGATCCGACGCAGAAGCGGCACGGCGGCCGCGGCGCCGCCAGCGCGGCGGACCTCGCGGGCGACCAGCAGGCCTTCCCAGCCGAGAGGTGGGAAGCGGTCGGTGAGCTGCTTGAGTTCAGTGGTACCCTCGAGCCGCTGGCCAGCACCGAAGAGCGCGGCCGCGCGCAGGCCGGCCCACAAGGGGGGCCGCGGGACCACCGGTGCGGGCGTCTCCACCGCGTCCCCGACGGTCGCGGCGCGAGCCTTCACCCCTTCGCCCGCCTTCGCGCCCTCGCGGGCGAGAGTCTGGGCCCCCGCCGTGGCGGGCCCGGGTGGGGCCGGACGTTCGGGCGGGAGGAGAATCTCGAGGGCGCGCGGGTAATTACCCGCCAGCACCGCCGAGAGCCCCTGGAACATCCGGACGGCCTCGACGCGGTGGCCCTTTTCCTGAGCCAGGGCCATCACGCGCTCGAGGAGCAGCTCATCGCCGATCTGGGCGGCGAAGCGGGCGAGCATCAGGACCGCCACCTGGTCCCCGCCGAACATCGCGAGGTAAGAAGCGACCTCGCGCTCGCGGGCGGCCTGCTCGTTCGTATCGATGTAGCCCTGCAGCAGGTCGAGGCGGGGGCCGGCCGAGCGGGGGTCGTTGAACTGGCGCAGCAGCGCGAAGCGGCGCGCGGGCTCGTATTTTCCGGCGCGGCGGTTGAGGCGGACGAGCTCCGCGTACAGCTCGTCGCGCTTGGCGAAGCGGCTGATCTCGCGCTCAAGGCGCTGGAGGGCGGCGTCCTCCTTGCCCCGTTCCCACTCGCAGCGGGCGAGGACGATCTGGCCCTCGAGGGAGTTCTGGAGGCCCCAGGCATTGATCACCTGCTCGGCCTCGCCGAAGCGGCCGTAGTCGAAGTGAACCATCGCCTCCTGCAGAGCGATGAACTGGTGCTTGAGCGTGCCGTCCGGCGCGGCGGGCAGCATCCGCCGGGTGAGCTCGAGGATGCGCGTGAGCTGCCGGGCCTCGCGCATCCAGCCGAAGGTGAGCACCAGATAGTCGAGATCGGGATCGTAGGGCAGGCCGTCCGCGAGCACGTCGATGGCGCGCTGGGGCAGGCCGAAGATCTGGGCGAGCTGCGTGGCGACCGTGCGGCGTACGGTCAGGTCGGTGCGGGCGTGGCGGAGGCCCGCGAGGAGGAGATCGCGGCCGGCGAGGTAGTTCTTGCCCTCGATCTCCGCCACCCCGCGCGCCGCGTAGAAGCGGCCGAGGGAGAGCCGGAACGAGTCCATCCGCACGGGCATGAAGGCGACCTGCCAGTAAGGCGCGGCCTCCCAGCCGCGCTGGTAGCGGAGCAGCGACCAGAGGGCGGCCGCCCCCAGCAGCCAGGCGGCCACCGCGGACACGCCGAGAAAAAGCGCCAGCCGCCGCCAGTAAAAATGGTGGAATGTTCCCTCGGACGTGGCGAGCCGCACCCACAGCTTGAAGCGGTGGGCGCGGTCGTTGGGGTCGAAGATCTTCGCCTCCGCGCGCTCGATGGCCATAGGTGCTGACTCGCGGCGCCGTTGGCCCCGGCTCGGCCCGCCGCCCGTCGCCCGGAAGTAGGTTGAGCCCCGGGGCGAGTGCAAACTGAAACCAGCCGCCGCCCGGGTGGCACGCTCAGCGGAGCGCCTGGTACATCGTGATCTTCCAGCGCTGATTCAGGTCGCTGCCGCCGGCCGGCATCAGCTGGGTGAGGAACAACGCGACCAGGCGCTCGCGGGGGTCCACGACGTACTGGGGAAAATACGCGCTGCCCCACCCGTAGGCTCCCTCGCTCCCGAGCTCCCCATGCCGGCCAGGCTGGGTGTTCACCCAGAACCCGAGACCGAAGCCCGCGGTGTCACCCCGGTACTTCTCGCCCAGGTGATCCGTGCGCATCAGCTCGACCGACTTGCGGCTGAGTAAGCGTACGCCCTCGAGCTCGCCCCCATTGAGCAACATCTGCAGGAACCGCGCGTAATCCCGGGCCGTGGACAGCAGGCCCGCGCCGCCGGAGAAGCACTTCCGGGGACCGCTCACGTAATGACCCTGGTCCCCGGGCCGGAGCACGCCGCCGTCGAGGGCGTACACCTTGGCCAAGCGGGCCTCCTTTTCCGGCGGCAGGAAGAAGTGCGTGTCCGTCATCCCCAGCGGGGCGCAGATCCGCTCGGCGACGAACCGGTCGAGCGGCAGGCCCGAGACGACCTCGACCAGGCGGCCGAGGACGTCGGTCGAATACCCGTACTGGTAGGCCTCGCCCGGGTGGGCGTGGAGCGGCAGCCGGCCCAGCCGGTCGATCACCGCCGCCAGGGTCTCGTCCTTGTCGGCGAAGTACCAGCCGCTAAGGCCCGCGGCCTTGTAGTCGGCGGCGGCGAGCCCGCTCCCGTAGGTGAGCCCGGCGGTGTGGGTGAGCAGGTCGCGGATGCGGATCGGACGGCGGACCTTCTCGGTGCCATAGCGAGTGCCGGGCGGCGCGCCCGCCGGCGACGGGATCGCCACCACGCCGCCGCGGAAAGCGGGCAGGAAACGCTCGAGCGGATCCTGCAGGCGGAAACGGCCCTCCTCGTAGAGCATCATCACCGCGACGCTCGTCACCGCCTTGCTCATCGAGGCGATGCGGAAAATGGCGTCCGGCGCCATCGGCCGGCCAGCCTCGAGGTCCTGGTGTCCGTAGGTCCGGAAATGGGCGGGTCGGCCGGCGTGGCCGAGGTACACGATGGCCCCGGCGAGTTGCCGGCGGTCCACGTGGTCCTGGATCAGGGCGTCGAGGCGGTCGAGGCGGCCGGGGGCAAACCCGGCCCCCTCCTGGGCGGGCAGGGCGGCGGCGGCGAGCGCGAGGAGGAGCGGGGCAAGCAGGGGCAGGCGCATCGCCGCAGGCAACGCGCCCGCGGCGCCGGCGTCACGCGCGAAACGCCGCGGCCCCGCTCAGGAGCCGGCGGGGAGCAGGGCCTCGATCCGGTCCATGATCGCGTTCATCCGCGCGACGAGGGCCCGGTACGGCGCGGGCGTGGCGAGGTCGACCCCCGCGCGCCGCACCAGCTCGTAGGGATGATCGGAGCCACCCGCCCGGAGCAGGCCGAGGTAAGTGTCGACCGCGCCAGACTCGCCGGCGAGGATCCGGTTCGCGAACAGCTGGGCGGCCGCGATCGAGGTCGCGTACTGGTACACGTAGAAGCGGCTATAGAAATGCGGGATATAGGCCCACTCGACGGTAACGAGCTCGTCGATCGTGAGCACGCCCTAGGCGTGGCCGTGGTGCCGGCGCAGCAGGTCGCCGTAGAGCTGGCTGAGCCGCTGGCCGGACAGGGCGCCGCCCCGCTGCACGACCTCGTGCATCGCGAGCTCGAACTCAGCGAACATCGCCTGGCGGAAGAAGGTCCCGCGCAGGCCCTCCAGCGCGGAACCGAGGAAGGCCAGACGCTCCCGGTTGCTGGTGGCGACGCGCAGCATATGCTCGAGCAGCAGGGACTCGTTCACGGTCGAGGCGATCTCGGCCGTGAAAATCGGGTAGCCCGCCGTGGTGGCGGGCTGCGCGCGATTGGCGAGGACCGAGTGGATGCCGTGGCCCCACTCGTGCGCGAGCGTGGTCAGCGACTCGTAATCGCCGTTGTAGTTCATCAGCACGAAGGGGTGCGCGTCGTGCACACGGCCGCTCATATAGGCGCCCGAGGTCTTGCCCGGCCGCGGGTAGGCGTGCAGGTAGCGGCCGGCAAGCGCGTGGGCGAGATCGCGGCCGTAATCAGCGCCCAGCGGTGCGGCGGAGGCGAGCGTCAGGCGGCGCGCCTCTTCGAGGGGAAACGACCGCTCCCCGGGCAGCATCGGCGGATAAATGTCCCAGTACCGCAGGTCCTTGATCCCGAGCAGGCGGCCCCGCAGGCGGAAGTAGCGGTGGAGGGTGGGCAGGCCGGCGTTCGTCTCCGCGATGAGGGTGCGATACACCGCTTCCGGGATGGCATCCGCGTGGAGGGCGGCGGAGAGCGAGCTCGGGTAGCGCCGCACGCTGGCGTTGAACCAGTCGGCCTTGACCTGAGCGAACAGCGACGCCCCGAAGGTCCGCTCGTACTCTCGCATCCGGCCCCAGAAGGCGCGGAACACGGCCTCGCGGTCCGCCCGCGAAGGCGCCGCGCGCCAACGCGTGTAGCCCGCCTGATCCAGCCGCGCCTCCGTGCCGTCCGCTAGGCGGATCGTCGGCCAAGGCAGGTCCGCGTTCGCCAACACCCCGTAAATCGAGCCCGCGGAGCCGGTGACTAGGGACGTGGCGGAGAGGACGGCCTCCGCCTCCGCCCCCAAGGTGTGGGGCGCGCCGCGCAGGATCTCCCGGAGCGGGAAGCGATGGGGGGCGAGCCGGGGCTCCGCGGCGAGATAAGCCTCGATCCGCTCCGCGCCCAGCGCGAGCAACTCCGGCCGCAGGTAGCTCACGGTCCGGCTGAACTGGCTGCCGAGCAGGCCCATCTCATGCCGGCGCTCGAGCGGCGGCGCCAACCGGGTGTCCTCGTCCGCCTGCAGCGAGGCGTAAGAATAGAGGCGGATGAGTTCCCGCGTCCGCTGCTCGATCGCCCCCAGGGCCTCAAGGAGCACGCCGGGCCCTTCGCCGAGGCGGCCCGCGAACGCGCCGAGGGCCGGCAAGTCCGCCGCCAACCGGTCCTTCGCCGCCCGCCACGCGGCCTCATCGCGGTAGAGCGGGGTGAGGTCCCAGACGGCGAGCGGGTCGTCGACCGCTGGCGCCGCGGGGGCCGAAGCAGCGGGAGCGGGATTGGCGTTCAGGGCGGCGGCCAACACGGCCGCCGCCGCGCGGGGCGGCAGTAAGGACATCCGGCCGAAGGAGCCCGGGAGCGCTCCCGGGTCAATCCCCGCCGGGGATTTTCTTGAGCCGTGCGCCCACAGCCACCTTGCTCCCCGCTTGATGCGCGTCCTCCGAATGCTCCTGCTGCTGCTGGCGCTGAACGGGGCGAGGGGCGCGGAAGGACCGGATCTGGCCCGGTTCGTCGACGGCGCCCTGCGCCGGGCCTCCGCCGCGGGACCCGAACTGGCGGCGGCAGTCGCCGCCGCGCGGCCCATCCTCCCCCGGATCGCGGCCGCCTCCTCGCCCGCCAGCTGGGAGGCCGCCGGGACCCCCTGGCTCAGTGCCCATTCCCTCGGGCCTAGCATCGCCGACTACGCGCGCAACTCAGGCGGCGACGCGCTCCACTTTGAAACCTTCATCGAGGCCGCCCGCCGAATCGTCGCCCAGGACCAGACCACCAAGCGCACCCCGGACGCCACGAGCCGCTGGCTCGACGCCCACGCCGGGCGCATCGAGGCCGCCATCGCGGCACTCGGCCCCAACCCGCCCCGCCCCGCCCTTGCCTCGGCGGCGGCCGACCTGCGGGTCATCGCGCTCTTCGCCCGCTTCCACGCCCGCCGGCAGCTCACTGCGGTCCACTACAACCTCTTCCGCCGCCAGCTGAAGCTCACCGAGCTCGTCGCCGCCACCTTCCAAGAGCGGGACACACTCAAGGTCTGGACCGAACTCGTCGCGGCCGCCGCCGCCGGTCCGGAACCGGCCCGGGACGACGCGCCCTCCCGGCGCGACCTGCTCCCCGGCTGGCGCGAGGAACTCCGGCGGCTCGCGGCGAACGTCAAGGACCTCGAAGACCAGTGCTGCCCGCCGGACGAGTCGCTGAAGCTCGACGACATCTGGCGTCCGAACCTCGGCGGCGATCGGAGCCCGCCCACCGTCGAGCACACCGCTCCAGCTACCGCGCCAGCCGGCCAACCGCTGGTGGTCGTCGCCCGGGTGACCGACCCCGCTGGCGTCCAGCACGTGCGGCTACGCTTCCGGCATAGCGCCGCGACCACCCCGTTCGCGATGCTCGAAATGTCGACCGGCGCCGACGGCCGCCACCAAGCCGCAGTACCCGCCAGCCTCGTCGTCGGTGGTCAGGAGATTCTCTATTTCATCGAGGTGATGGACCGGCGGGGCAACGGCACGCATTGGCCAGATCTCGACCAGGGTCCGCCTCACCGCACCGTGCGGATCCAGCCTTAAGGGACCCCAGCGATGCGCCACCCGCCCTTAGCCCCGCAAGTTTCCGGCGCCAGGATCCGGGGCGTGCCCGCGAACCCCGTGACCTTTCTCCGCGCCGGACGTCCCCCGACCCGATGAACCGCGCTCCAGCCCCCTCTTCCGACTCCCCCCTCACGTCTTGGTGGGCGCCGAATCCCCGCGATAGCCTGCGGGCTCGGGCCGCCCTGCTCGCCGCGGCGGCCGGCGCGGCGCTGACCGCGCTCGCGGCGACACTGGCGACGGGAGCCCTCGAACGGGAACTCACCGCGCGCACGGGAGCCCTGCTCGAGGCCACCGCCCAGCAGCTCGCGGACCGGCTCGACCAGACCGTGGCGGAACACCTCCGTGTGCTGCGGACGGGCGCGTCCCTGCGGGTGGTGCGGGCGCCGGCCGCCCCGGCCGAGAAACGCCAGGCCCTCCTCGATCTCCTCGACCCCCAGCCGGAGCTGGCGTGGCTCGCCCTCGCCGACGCGCAGGGCCGGATCACGGCCGCGACCGCCCTCTTCCCGGAAGGCGCGGACGTCGCGCTGCAAGCGTGGTTCCGCGGCGCGCGCGACCAGGCGTTCGCCAGCGACCCCCGCGAAAGCCCGGCCCTTCCGCCCCGCGCCAACCGCGAGGAGTCTCTGGACGGCCCGCCCCGCGCCCTGGAACTCGCGGTCCCCGTGGCCGACGCGGATGGCAACCCGGCCGGCGTCCTCGCGGCGGGCCTGCGGTGGGACTGGACGCGGGACGCCCTGCGCGCGGCCCTGCCCGAGCCGGTGCGGCGGGCGCGGATCGGCGCAACCGTCTACGCGGAGGCGGGGACGGTGCTCCTCGACGCGGAGGCCTCCGGCTGGAGCCAGCCGCCGGACCTGCCGGCGCTGCCCGATGGTCGGCGGTGGCGGGGACAATTCACCGAGACGGCCGCGGACGGCGCGGGCTACCTGAGCGCGTTCGCGCGCAGCCGCGGCTTCCGCGACCACCGGGGGCTGGGTTGGGTGACCGTCGCCCGGCAACCCGCGGCCGAGGCCCTCGCTCCCGCCCGCGCGCTGGGACGGCAGGTGGCCGGGGCGGGGATCGTCCTGACCCTGCTCGCGGCGGGCGCGGCGTGGCTGGCCGCCGGCCGGATCTCGCGCCGGCTGCGCTCCGTCGGTGCCGCGGCGGACCGGATCCGCGGCGGGGACGTGCTGGCGACGCTGCCCGGCACCGGCGGCGAGGAGGAGGTCGACCGGATGTGCCAGGCCGTCGGCCGCCTCGTCGAGACCCTGCGGCCCCCGCCCGACCTGAGCCCGCCGCCCGCGCCGCCCCCGCGGCCGCCGCGGACCGGCTTCCACGTCTGAGCCGGTAGCCGGGCCGCGCGTGCCGTTTCGCGCGAGCCGCGGCTCGACAGCGGCAGGGCGCGGGGCTTGCCTCGCGTCACCCCCGATGAAACGCCGCTCCTTCCTCTCCGGCCTCGCCGGCGCCACCGCCGCCCCCCTCCTGCCCCGCCTCGCCGCCGCCGCCCCCGCGCCGGTCGCGCTTGGCCTTGATAACTTCGCCGTCCGCGCGATGGGCTGGAAAGCCCCGGAACTCATCCAGTACGCGGCCGCGCAGAAGTGCGACGTGCTGCTCATCTCCGACCTCGACGCCGTGGGCCCCCTCGGGGACGCGGAATTGCGAGAGGTGCGGCGCCAGGCGGACGCGGCGGGCATCTCTCTCTACGTCGGCAGCTGGAGCATCTGCCCGACTTCCAAGGCGTTCAAACCCACCTGGGGCACCGCCGAGGAGCACGTCCGCCTCGGCCTCCGCGTGGCGCGCGCCCTCGGTTCCCCTGTGTTCCGCGTCGTCCTCGGCAATATGGAGGACCGCAAGACGCCCGGCGGCATTCGCGCGCGGATGGCGGACACCCTCGCGGTGATCCGGGCCTGCCGGCGCGACATCCTCGCCTCCGGCGTGCGCCTCGCCCTCGAGAACCACGCTGGCGACCTCCACTCGTGGGAACTGCGGGCCCTGATCGACGAGGCCGGCCACGACCTCGTGGGCGCGAACCTCGACACCGGCAACGCCTTCTGGACCCTCGAGGACCCGATGGACGTGCTCGAGACCCTCGGCCCGGTGGCGCTCTGCTCGAGCCTGCGCGACGCGATGGTCTGGGAGGCCCCGGAAGGGGCGACGATGCAGTGGACGGCGGCGGGCGAGGGCCTGCTGGACTGGCGCGCGGTCGCGGACCGCTGGCGCGCGCTCTGCCCGCGCACGCCGGTGATCATCGAGACCATCTCGGGCAACCCGCGGACCTTCGCGTACCGCCAGCCCGGCTTCTGGGACCACTACGACCGGCGCCCGGAGAAGCTGGCGCGCTTCGAGGCCCTGGCGAAGCGGGGCAAGCCGATCGCCCCCTTCAAGGCGCCCGCCGGTGCCGAGGGCCGCGCGGCCACCCAGAATTTCCAGCGCGCGGAACTCGAGCGCTCCCTCGCCTTCCTGCGCACCTCCGTCGGCCTCGGCCGGCGCGCCTGAGACCTTTCCCCGATGCTCCGCCGCCGCTTCCTCCACCAGACCGCGGCCGCCGCGGCCGCCACCTCCCTCGCCCCCGCCGTGCACGCCGCCGCCAAGGCGGGGCCGCGCCGCTTCCGCACCGTGCTCATCGGCTGCGGCTGGTGGGGCAACAACATCCTCCGCGAGGCAATGGCCAGCGGGGAGTGCGAGATCGTCGGCCTCTGCGCCGTCGATTCCCGGCAGTTCGCCGCCACCCAGCGCAACGTCGCCGCGGGCACCGGTGACCAGCCGCGCGAGTTCAAGGACTACCGCGAGTTGCTCGCCGCCACCAAGCCGGAGATCGCGATCGTCGGCACCCCCGACCACTGGCACGCGCTGCCGACCATCGCCGCGGTGCGCGCCGGCGCCCACGTCTACGTCGAGAAGCCCATCGGCCACACCGTGCTCGAGGGCCGGGCGATGGTGAACGCCGCCCGCGCCGCCGGCCGGGTCGTCCAGGTCGGCACCCACCGCCGTATCTCCCCGCACAACCTCAGCGCCCGCGACTTCATCCGCTCCGGTCAGGCCGGGGACATCGGGATGGTGCGCTGCTTCGTCCATTACGCCGGCGGCCGCGAGACGCCCCGGCCCACGGTCGAGGTGCCGCGCGAGCTCGACTGGGACCTCTGGTGCGGCCCGGCACCCCTGCGGCCCTTCAACGGCGGCGACCCCCGCGAGAACACGCCCGCCAACCGCGGCGGCATCCACCCCCGCGGCTTCCGCAATTACCTCGACTACGCCAACGGCACGCTCGGCGACTGGGGCATCCACTGGCTCGACCAGGTGCTCTGGATCCTCGAGGAGAAGCACCCGCGCCGCATCTTCTCCAGCGGCGGCCGCCCCGTCGCCGGCCCGGTCGTGAGCACCGCCGCGGCGCAGACCACGGACGCGCCCGACCACCAGGTGGCCACCTACGCCTTCGACCGCCTCACCGTCCAGTGGGAGCACCGCCGCTTCGCCGGCAACGCCAACGAGAAGGGCGAGAACGTCGGCTGCTACTTCTACGGCACCAAGGGCGTCGTCCACCTCGGCTGGCAGCAGGGCTGGACCTTCCACCCCGCCAACGGCCGCGACCCCGCCGTAACCACCCCGGCCAGCCTGAACGCGCCCGACCACCAGAACATCCGCGAACTCTGGGTGGATTTCCTCCGCGCCATCCGCACCGGGACCAAGCCCGCGGCGGACATCGGGGACGTCCACCTCGCCACCAATATGGCCCTCCTCGGGATGGTCTCCCTCAAGGTCGGCCGCAGCCTCGAATGGGACGGCGAACGCGAGCGCATCGTGGGCGACGACGCCGCCCACGCGCTCCTCCGCCGCGACTACCGCCAGGGCTGGGAATTCCCCCGCGCCTGAAACCTCCCCCGCTTATGCCCCGCCCCGCCCGCCTCCTCGCCCTCCTGCTGCTCGCCGCCGCCGGCCTCCGCGCCGCCGACCCCGCACCCCGCTGGAACATCCTGTTCCTCTTCGCCGACGACTGGGGCCGCTACGCCTCCGCCTACGCCAAGGTCGACGGCCGCCCGACCGTCAACGACGTCATCTCCACCCCGCACGTCGACCGCCTCGCCCGCGAGGGCGTCACCTTCCGCCACGCCTTCGTCAACGCACCCTCCTGCACCCCGTGCCGCAGCTCCCTGCTCTCGGGACGGTACTTCTTCAACACCGGCCGCGGCGCGATTTTGCAGGGGGCCGTCTGGGATCCCGCGATCCCGACCTTCCCGCTGCGGCTGCGGGACGCCGGCTACCACATCGGCAAGAGCTACAAGGTGTGGAGCCCGGGCACGCCCGCGGACGCGCCCTTCGGCGAGCAGCGGCACGCCTACGAGAAGGCCGGCCGCGCCCCGAACAACTTCTCGGAGGAGGTCACCGCCCGCGTCGCCCGGGGCCAGCCCCTCGCCGCCGCCCGGGAGGAGCTTTTCGCCCAGGTGCGGGGCAACTTCGACGCCTTCCTCGCCGACCGGAAGCCCGGCCAGCCCTGGCACTACTTCTTCGGCACCACCACCACCCACCGCAAATGGGTCCGCGGCTCCGGCCTCGCCCTCTGGGGCATCGACCCGGAGCGCCTCCGCGGCCGCCTGCCCGCCTTTCTCCCCGACGTCCCCGAGGTGCGCGAGGACGTCGCCGACTACCTCGGCGAGTGCCAGGCGGTCGACGCCTACCTCGGGGTGCTGCGCGAACGCCTCGAGGCCGCCGGCGAGCTGGAACGCACGCTCATCATCGTCAGCGGCGACCACGGGATGCCCGGCGTCCCCTCCGGCAAGTGCAACCTGTACGACCACGGCACCGCGGTGTCGCTCGTCGCCCGGGTGCCCGGCGCCCGCCCCGGCCGGGTGGTGGATGATTTCGTCTGCCTGCCCGACCTCGCCCCCACGTTTATGGAGATCGGCGGCGTCACCCCGCCCGCCGGCCTCTACGGCCGCTCGCTCCTCGGCGTCCTCCGCTCCGACCGCGAGGGTCAGGTGGATCCGACCCGCACCTGGGTGATCACCGGCCGGGAGCGGCACGTGGAGAACGCGCGCGAGGGCTACCTGCCCTACCCGATGCGCGCGCTCCGCACCAGGGACTACGTCTACATCCGCAACTTCGCCGCCGACCGGATGCCGATGGGGGACGCGAAGGACGCCTTGAAGCCGGAGGTGCTCGTCGCCGAGACCCTGGTGGAGGAGACCCGGGTGGGCTACGCGGATATGGACAGCAGCCCGACCAAGGCGTGGCTGATCCGGAACCGCGAGGACCCGCGCTGGAAGTGGCATTTCGACCACGCCTTCGGCCCGCGCCCGGCGGAGGAGCTGTACGACCTGCGCCGCGACCCGGACCAGATCCGCAACGTCGCGGCGGACCCCGCGCACGCCGCCGCTAAGGCCGAGCTGGCCGCCCGGCTGATGCGGGAGCTGACCGCCGCGGGGGATCCGCGCGTGACCGGCGACGGCCTCACCTTCGAGCGCCCGCCGTTCTCGGGGCCGCTGCCGGGGGACGCCGGCAAGGGCAAGCGCAAGGCCAAGGCCGGCGACTGAGCCGGCGGGCGGGAAGGCGTCGCCCCGCCCGGCCAGCAAAAAGGCCCGGCCCCCGGAAGGGGGCACGGGCCTCGTGTGGCCGGCGCAGCGGCTCAGGCCTTGAACACCGGGATGGCGAAGGCGCCGCGGCCGGCGCGCTTCAGCAGCGGGTTCTTGTTGGCCGCCGCCGCCACGGTGGCGTTCGGGCCGGTGAACTGCTCAGTCTTCCCGTCGAGGACCAGCTTCGGGCCGACCACGGTCTTGGTGCCCGCGGTGTCCACGTTGTTGGCCTTCAGGTGTTCGAGCATCCGGTTGAAGGAGTCCTGCGTGTCCTTGTCGCTCTTGATGGCCTCGGCCAGCTCGGCGTTGGTCTTCTCGGCGCCGAGCATATACGAGACGTTGCCCAGGTGGCAGAGCGCGGAGGAGTAGTGGCACTCCTCGACGGTGGAGCGGACGACCTTGCGGGTCTGGGCGGCCGTGACGAAGGCCGCGCGGTGCTGGCCGAGGGTGTTCTTGGCGAACTTCTGGAGCACCTTCTTGTCGTTGCCGTAGATCAGCGCTCCGCCGTTGGAGCCGATGGTCACGTAGCCCTTCTCGCACTGCACCACCACGCCGACGTCAGTGCCGAGGTACTTGTCCATCGCGCGCATCCCGGCCTTCATCGGGAGCCCGCGGACCTCGAAGATCAGCGGGGCCTTGGCGTAACCGAAGACGGAGATGAGCGTGTTGGGCGTCTCGGCGTCGTCGCGGTAGCCGAAGCGGCCGCCGAAGCTCATCACGGTCGGGGGCAGGCCCGGCTCACCGAGGAACCAGCGGGCGACGTCCATCTGGTGGATGCCCTGATTGGTGATGTCGCCGCCGCCGTAGTTCCAGAACCAGTGCCAATCATAGTGCACGGTGCCGTTGGACTTGGAGTTGCGGCGGGGCGGGGTCAGGTCGGCGGGACCGGTCCAGAGGTCGTAGTTGATCGAGTCCGGCACCTTCTGGGCGCCCTGGGTCTGCCCGATGCTGTCGCGGGTCTTGTAGCAGAGGCCGCGGGCCCAGAGGATGCGGCCGATCTGGCCGGACTTCACGAAGTCGATGGCGTCGTAAATGTCCTCCGAGGACCGGTTCTGCGTGCCCGCGAAGACGATGTTCTTCGTGTGCTTGCGGGCGGCCTCGACCGCCTGGCGGCCTTCCCAGACGTTGTGGGAGAGCGGCTTCTCGACGTACACGTCCTTGCCGGCCTGCAGGGCCCAGATCGTCTGCAGCGAGTGCTTGTGTTTGGGCGAGGCGATCACCACCG
>Ga0172372_10001952_pt1 | contig 31708 bp, 33 predicted proteins | sample LakKiv5m_2_FD_114544 | JGI IMG/M metagenome (GOLD analysis project Ga0172372, IMG submission 114544) | Freshwater microbial communities from Kabuno Bay, South-Kivu, Congo - kab_092012_9.5m | ecosystem: Environmental > Aquatic > Freshwater > Lake | place: Democratic Republic of the Congo... | reverse complement strand
TGCACAGCACCGCCAGGCCGAGCAGCAGCCAGGGCCGCTGCCACGGCTGGCCCGGATCCGCCCAGCGACGCCAGAAGCTGAGCAGCGCCAGGCCCAGCAGCGACGTCAGCAGCGCATCGCTGACGGGAATGCGCCCCCAGAGCAGCACCAGCGGGCAGAGGCCGAACGCCAGAGCGGCCGCCACGGCCGTGCGTTCGGGCCGGATCGCCGGTGCGGGATCGCTGGCCGGGGCTGGCTGACTGGCGCTGAGGGCGGCCTGGGGAGCGCTCCCGGGGGCGGCAGCAGCGGCCGCTCGCTTCGGCGAGCTGCCCGCTTGGGCCCGCAGCGGTGGCTGGGGCCAGCGCAGGAGCGTATCGGCCAGAGCCAGCATCAGGCCGATGCTGGCCAGGGCAGAGGGCAGCGTCGCGGCCCAGCTGCCCAGTGGATCCCACTGCGGTTGGCCCGGCAGCGCGTAGAGCAGGGCCATCAACCAGTACACCAGCGGCGGCTTGTCGTAACGGGGCAGGCCGTTGACGTGGGGGATCAGCCAGTCGCCGCGCTCCACCATGCCTCGCGCCGAGGCGGCAAACAGCGGTGGGGTCTCATCCACCAGGCCGGTGCTGCCGAGCTGCCAGAGGAACAGAACCGCCCCCACAGCGAGGCACAGCAGCAGCGCCAGCAGGCGGGTGCGGCGGGGCGGGACGGCCACAGGGCAAGGGCGAGAGGCGGGATCAACCTATTGCCACCCAGCCCGGCACCCAACCGGCCTGCGGACCGGCGGCGGGGCCGTGGCGGGATGCCCCGGGCCCCCTCGATCTGGTTGCTCAGCTTGCAGGCCTTGGCGGCAGGGCTGCCCTGCCTCGAGCGGCCAGGCTTCGCCTGCACCTGCAGCTGCCGCAGCGTGTCGTGCGGCCGCGATGGCGAAGCGCAGATCGCGACCGGGGGGGGAGACAGCCCCGGCCCAGCGGGGACCCCTCTGGCCGCGAGGTTGTGGGTTCAGCCGGCCAGGCGATCCACCAGCTCCAGCAGCTGCGGCAGGCAGACGCGCCGCAGATCAAAGCGACGCACCACCTCCTCACGGGCCGCCTGGCGCAGGGGTGCGCCTGCCTGCGGATCGGCCAGCACCGCCGCCAGCGTTTCGGCCAGGCCCTGCGGATCGAAGAAATCCACCAGCAGGCCGTTTTCGCCGTGGCGGATCACATCCCGCACCGGGCCGGTGCTGGAGCCCACCACCAGAGCGCCGCAGCTCATCGCTTCCAGCAGGCTCCAGCTGAGCACAAAGGGATAGGTGAGATAGACATGGGCGGCGCTGACGCGCAGCAGGCCATGCAGCACCGCGTGGGGCACCTGGCCGACGAAATGGACGCGGCGCAGATCGAGGCGATCCCCCAGCTCCTGCAACAGCCGCTGCTTCCAGCTGCCGCCCCCGGGCGGCGGGGCGCCATAGCTCACGCCTTCGCCGCCGACGATCAGCGCATGGGCGTCGGGCCGCAGCTGCTGCAGCCGCGGCAGCATCCGCATCAGCGCATGGAAACCCCGATAGGGTTCGAGATTGCGGGCCACGTAGGTGATCAGCTCCGCTCCGGGAGCAAAGCTGAGATTGGCTCGCTGCAGATGGAGCCCTGCCGCGCCATCCGGCCGGATCGCATCGGTGTCGATGCCTTCATGGATGACGCTGAGGCGCGATCTGTATTCCTCCGGCACAGTTGAAGCCTGCCAGGGGGTGGGGGTCACGCCCCAGTCGAGATCCTGCAATGCCAGCAGCTGGCTGGCGCGCCGCAGGCGCAGGCGGCAGCGCTGCTGCCAGTCATCACGCCGGAACTCGGGGTCGAAATCCGTATCGCCACCCTGCATCTTATAGATGTATTCCACCTGATGCAATACGGGTATACCGGGTAGCACATCCTTCACGGCCAGCAGCTCGCCCCAGCCCGAATGGCCGATCACCAGGTCGGGGCGCAGGCCATCGGCCCGCAGCCTCTCCAGCACGGCGCCGACGGCCTGGGCCCGCAGCGCCTTGGTCTGCAGATCGGTGGCCCATTCATGGCAGGCGGGGATGCCGGCCGCGGGCATCGGGTCGTAGCGGTGCAGCGGGATGTCCGGCAGGCCCCGGGCGGTGGGGCCGCCGATCGCCTCGACCCGGTCACCGCGCCGCTGCAGGGCGGGCGCCAGGTGCAGGTACTGGGCCGGAAAGTTCTGATGGATGAACAGGATCGTGCGGCCCATCACCCCGACAGCGGCTGGGTAAGGGGCCGGGCGCCCTCCCAGAGAGCGCGGCGGCGATTGAGCAGCAGCACCGACACCAGGGCGAGGGCCACCCCCAGCCACTGCAGCGGCCGCAGGCGTTCGCCCAGCAGCACCAGGCCGCAGAGCAGCGCGAACACCGGTGTGAGGAAGGTGAGCGCCAGGAATCCGGTCAGATCGCCGCGGCTGGCGAACCAGAAGAACAGGCCGTAGGCGAGGGCCGAGCCGAACACAGAGGCGTAGGCCATCAGGCCCCAGTCGAGTCCGCTCCAGTCGGGCAGGCAGCCGAGCCAGCCCTGACCCTGCCGCAGCGGGGTCAGCACCGTGGCCAGCAGCAGCGGCAGGCCGCCGATCAGCATGTGCAGGGCGGTGACCTGAACCGGATCGCTGTGGCGGGTGGCATAACGGCAGAGCACGGTGCCCAGGGCCATCGCGGCGGCGGCGGCCAGCATCCACAACTCGCCATGGCTCCAGGCGCGGCCGTCGACCACGGCCGGGCCCATCAGCCACCAGCGCTGCAGCACCGGGGCCGGCAGGCCCAGGCAGAGGATGCCGAGCAGGCCGAGCAGCAGCCCCAGCCAGCCCACCGGGTTGATCGTCTCGCCGAACAACCAGCGGGCCAGCAGCGCCACCAGCAGCGGCTGCGAATCGATCAGCACCGAACCGAGACCGGCGCCGGTCTGGCCGAGGCCCCGGGCCAGCAGGCCCTGGAACAGGGTGCCGTCCACCAAGGCGAACAGCAGCAGCCAGATCCAGTCGGCCGGATCCACCCGGGTCGGGCGCTGCAGCAGCCGGGCGGCCAGCAGCAGCAGCAGGCCGGCCGGCAGCAACCGCAGGCTGGCCACCAGCAGGGGCGAGGCGCCATCGAGCAGGGGGCGCATCGCCGCCATCGCCGTGCCCCAGAGGGCAAAGGGCAGCAGCATCAGCAGCCAGCGAAGCGAGGCCAGGGCGCTGGGGCGGGGTAGCGGTCAGGATGCCACTTTTAGGATCCAGCCGGATCACGATCCATCGCAGAACCCACGATGCCCTGGCCCTGGCGCCGCCGGTCCCGACGACAACTCGCCCGCATCGCCATCGAGGGGCCGATCGCCGCTTCCACCCGCCGGCGGGTGGTCAAGGCCCTCGAGCAGGTGCGCGAGCGCGGCTTCCCGGCCCTGCTGCTGCGCATCGACAGCCCCGGCGGCACGGTGGGCGACAGCCAGGAGATCCACGCCGCGATCCTGAGGCTGCGCCAGGCGGGCTGCCATGTGGTGGCCAGCTTCGGCAACATCTCCGCGTCCGGTGGCGTGTACGTGGGGGTGGCGGCCGAGCGGATCGTCGCCAATCCGGGCACGATCACCGGCTCGATCGGCGTGATCCTGCGTGGCAACGATGCCTCGCGGCTGCTGGAGCGCATCGGCATCCGCTTTGAGACGGTCAAGAGCGGCCTCTACAAGGACATCCTGTCCCCCGATCGGGCCCTGACCGAGGCTGAGAGGCAGCTGCTGCAGGATCTGATCGATTCCAGCTACGGCCAGTTCGTGGCGGCGGTGGCGCAGGGCCGTCATCTGGCCGAGGAACAGGTGCGCCGCTTCGCCGACGGCCGGGTGTTCAGCGGTGAGCAGGCCCTGCAGCTGGGCCTGGTGGATCAGCTCGGTGATGAGGAGGCCGCACGCTGTCTGGCGGCGGAGCTGGCCGGGCTGGATCCCCGCAAATGCCGCCTGGTCCCCCTGGGCGCCCCGCGGCGTCGGCTGGGATCGTTGCTGCCGGGCAGCCAGCTGTTCGCCACGCTGCAGGAAGCCCTCCAGCTGGAGCTGGCCATCACTGGCCTGCCGCTCTGGCTCCATCGCCCCTGATCCGCACGCCGATGACCCCAGCCCTGGAACTGCGCGCCCTGCGCGGGGCCACCACCGCCAGCGCCAACACCATCGAGGCGATCGGCGAGGCGGTCGTTGAGCTGATCAGCGCCCTGGTGATCCACAACGGCCTGGAGGGGCTGGAGGCCCAGCGGCTGCTGTCGATCACCTTCTCGGTGACGGCGGATCTCGATGCCTGCTTCCCGGCGGCATTCGCCCGCCGCATGCTCCACAGCGATGGCATCGCCCTGCTCGACTGCCAGCAGATGGCGGTACGGGGCGATCTGCCGCGCTGCATCCGCCTGTTGGCCCACGCCTGGCTCGAGGCGGAGCGGTTGCCGGTGCATCCCTATCTGCGCGAGGCCAGTCGGCTGCGGCCGGATCGGGCCCTGGCCAGCGAGCCGGTAGTGCGTCCGGCCACTGGCCCGGCTGGCCGTCCGGACGGCTGCTGAGAATCCGGGAACCGCATGCGGGTTCCGCCATGTCTGCCTTTCCGCGCCTGAAGGCCCTCGCCGTCGGCGCCAGCCTGGCCACCGGCGCCGCCGGTCTGGTCGCGCTCGCCGGCCTCCCCCTGTCGCCCCTGGCTGGAGCGCCCGCCCGGGCCCAGGGCACCCCGGGCCTGATGGAGTTTCGCTGGGACAACAACCGGGACTTCCGTCGCCTCTACTTTTTCGTGTCGGATACAACCCGCATGAGGCGCTCGGATTACTACCTGATCCTCAAGCCCAAGGATCGCCAGACGGCGATGCTCAGGCTCACCATCAAGCTGCCCGACTACTGGGATGGCGATCTCGATCCCAAGCAGATGGAGCTGTGCCTGATGAACGAGGGCGGCACGCTGTCACGTACCCGTTGCAAGCAGAAGATCCCGGCGAAGATCGAGTTGTCTGCCGACGGCAGGCAGATCGATGTCTATCCCGAAACGCCGGTACCGGACAATAAGCTCATCGGCCTGTCCATGAGCGTGTTCAACCCATTCAGCATCGGCATGTATCAGTTCAATGCCTTCATTCAGGCGCCCGGCAGTGCGCTGGTGTCGGGCTATGTGGGCAGCTGGCTGATCCAGATTGATGCCAACTGATCCAGCCGCTGCCTGCGGCCCGGGGCGGGCGGCTGGCCCCGCCCCGGGCTGGTAGGGTGGCCGGCTGACGCAGAACCGAGGAGCCGGCAGGCCATGACCCGACGCACGCTTGAAGGAACCAGCCGCAAACGCAAGCGGGTGTCGGGATTCCGGGTGCGCATGCGCAGCCACACCGGCCGCCGCGTGATCCGTTCCCGCCGCCGCCGCGGTCGCGCCCGCCTCGCCGTCTGAGGCCAGTGGTTCAGCCCCGTGGCCCTGTCCCGCGAACACCGGCTTCGGGGCCCGAGGCCGTTTGAGCGCCTCTACCGCCAGGGGCGGCGCCTGCAGGGGGAATGGCTGGTGCTGCGGTTGCTGCAGGCCATGCCCGAGCTGCTGCCGCCGCCGCTGCGTTCCCGACCCGCCAGCGGCTGGCGGGTCGGGATTGTGGTGAGCAGCAAGGTGCACAAGCGCGCCGTGCGCCGCAACCGCCTGCGCCGCATCCTCAGCGAGGAGCTGCGCCTCGATCCGCCCCGCAGCCGCCGGCCCCTGTGGCTGCTGCTCAGCCTGCGGCCCGGCAGCGCCGAGATCGGCGAGGACCGGCTGCTGGGAGAATGCCGGCAGCTGTTGCACAAGGCAGGTCTGCGCCCATGAGTGATGCCAACGAGGCCAACCCCGCTCCCGCCGCCGGCCCGGCGGCGCCCCTCGGCCTGGCGGTCGAGGAGAGCATCTGGTATGAGGGCGGTCCGGCCCGCGGTGATCTGATCGTCGGCCTGATCCTCTGCCTCACCCTGGTGGGTCTGCCGCTGGGGGTGGGGGCGATCGTGCGGGCCCTCTGGCTGCGATACCGCATCACCAGCCGCCGCATCGAGGTCAATGGTGGCTGGCTGGGTCGTGAGCGCAGCCAGGTGGTCTACAGCCAGATCCGCGAGGTGCGCTCGGTGCCCCGGGGCTGGGGCAGCTGGGGCGACATGGTGTTGGTGCTCAACGACGGCTCCAAGCTGGAGATGCGTTCGGTGCCTCGCTTCCGCGAGCTGGAGACCTACATCCTCGAACGCCGTCGCGACCGTGGCGGCAAGGCCCGCAGCGCCGGTTTCGTGCAGCCGGCCGCCTGAGCCGGCCCCCAGCCCTCTCCCCAGCGCCGCCGCGCGCTGCCCGCCGCCGGCTCACCGGATCACCCGGCCACTACTGGCACCACAGCCGGCACCACAGCCGGCACCACTGCTGGCACCACAGCCGGCATCAGTAGTGGCACCACGGCTGGCACCACGACTGGTGCTACGGCTGGTGCCCCGGCCCCGGTCCTGCCGCCTCCGGGGTCAGAGATCCGCCCCGACCAGCTGTCTGCAGCCGCCGCTGCAGGCCGGCTGCGGCGGATCCGCCCGACGCCCCGGGCCCGGATGGCGATGCCGGCATCCTGATCTGACCCCCCGGGGCCGCCGCCGATGCCTGCCGTCGGGCACACTGGCCCCTACCAATCCCCTCCCCACGAGAACCACCTGCCGTGATCGGCTACATCTCTGACAACCTGCTGCTGCCGATCCTTGATTTCTTCTACGGGTTGGTGCCGAGCTACGGGCTGGCGATCATCGCCCTGACGGTGGTGATCCGCCTGGCCCTGTTCCCCCTGAGCGCCGGCTCGATCCGCAGCGCCCGTCGCATGCGCATCGCCCAGCCGGTGATGCAGCAGCGCCAGGCGGAGATCAAGGGCAAGTACGCCAACAACCCCCAGAAGCAGCAGGAGGAACTGGGCAAGCTGATGAAGGAGTTCGGCAGCCCCCTGGCCGGCTGTCTGCCGCTGCTGGTGCAGATGCCGATCCTGTTCGCCCTGTTCGCCACGCTGCGGGGCAGCCCGTTCGCCGATGTGCCCTACACCATCAATGTCAAGGTGCTGCCGGCGGAGCAGATCGCCACGCTGGAGCCCAAGCCGTTCAACACCGCCAGCCATTCGATCTTCGTCACGGCCACCAGCCATGTGCCCGTGATCGGCACCCTGGAGCAGGGCAATCGCCTTGGTGTCGGCGACAGCGCCACCGTGCAGCTGCACACCCGCAGCGGTGAGAGCTTCGCTTCGGTGCTGGAGGGCGTCGAGCAGGGCGACAGCTTCCAGCCGAGCTGGAGCGTCACCAAGGGCGAGGGCATCGTCAGCGTGGCGGCCGATGGCACCATCCAGGCCCTGGCGCCGGGCGATGCCACCGTGGAGGGCAGGATCCCCGGCCTGGCGGCCCGCAGCGGTTTCCTGTTCATCAAGGCCCTCGGCCAGGTGGGCTTCATGACCGATGGAGCCGTGAACTGGGACATCGCCATCCTGGTGGCCGCCTTCGGCGCCTCTCTGTTCGTGTCTCAGATCCTCTCGGGGATGGGCATGCCGGCCAATCCACAGCAGAGCACCGCCAACAAGATCACCCCGGTGATGATCACGGCGATGTTCCTGTTCTTCCCGCTGCCGGCGGGGGTGCTGCTGTACATGGTTGTGGCCAATATCTTCCAGGCGGCGCAGACGTTCCTGCTCAGCCGTGAAGCCCTGCCCGACAACCTGCAGGCGATTCTGGACAAGCAGCTGGCCCAGGCCGGCAAGGCAGCCCCCGCCACGGCCGCTGGTCCGGCCGGTCGGCTGCCGTTCGAGCCCCGGGCCAGGAAGTAGGCAGCCGTGATGCCCGAGCCGCTCCGCCCGTTGCCGCTGTCCGAGCTGCGGCTGCGCGCCGTCGGGCGGCATTGGTGTGTGGATCAGCCGATCACCGGGCTGGCGACCCTGATGCCGGTGCGCGGCGAGATCCACGCCCTGCACCACGGCACGGCCCTGGAGCTGCGCGCCTCGGCCGAGACGATCGTCACCCTGCGCTGTGATCGCTGTCTGCAGCATTTCAACCACCCGCTGCGGCTGGCGGTGCGTGAACTGGTGGAACTGTGCGGTCCGGGCGGCGCCGATCCCGACGGCGGGCTGGATCCATCGCTGGCGGTCGCCGTCGATCCCGATGCCGAGCGACTGGATGCCAACGGCATCTTTGACCCGGAGCACTGGTTGTTCGAGCAGCTGAGCCTGCGGCTGCCCCTGGTCAACCGCTGCGCTGACGACTGCCCGGGGCCGGATCGCTGGAGCAGTGAACCGCCCCTGCTGGATCCCCGCTGGGCGGCCCTGGCCCAGCACCCACTGGCGGCATCGGCCCGGGCCGGGAGCTGAGGCGAGCGATGAGCGTCTCGGTCAGCCTGGCGGAACAGCTCGATCTGCTGATCCGGGCCCGCACGCCGATCCTGTGGATCCGCAGCCGCGAGGAGCAGCGGCTGGAGCAGCTGCTCGAGCAGGCGGCCCAGCGGCTGGGGGGGCGGATGTTGCTGCGCTGGGACTTCATCACCGGCCTGGGTGGCGCCCCCAATCGCCAGGGGGAAGCGGCCCGCAATCCGCTGGCGGCCCTCGATGTTCTGGCGACGGTGCCCGCCGAGCAGGGGGCGATCCTGTTGCTGCGCGATTTCCATCGCTACAGCGACGATGCCGGCGTCTGCAGGCGCCTGCGCAACCTGGCCGCCAGCCTGCCCCAGCGGCCCCATACCCTGGTGATCAGCGCCCCCGACTGGCGCCTGCCGCCGGAGCTGGAGGACTGTGTCACCCAGCTGGATCTGCCCTTGCCGGATGCGGCGGAGATCACCTCCCTGCTCGGTTCGATCGCGGCCGCCAGCGGTTCCCCCCTGCCGGCCGCCCTGCTCGAATCCCTCAGTGCCGCCTGCCATGGCCTCAGTGAGCTGCGGGTGCGGCAGCTGGCGGCCCGTGCCCTGGCCCGGCGGGGACGGCTGGGGACGGAGGACCTGGCGGAGGTGCTGGAGGAGAAGCGCCAGGCGATCGCCCGCAGCGAGCTGCTCGAGTACTGCCCCACGGAGGCCACCCCGGCCGATATCGGTGGCCTGGAGGACCTCAAGCTCTGGCTGGAGCAGCGCCATCGGGCCTTCAGCGAGGAGGCGCAGCGCTACGGCCTGCCCCTGCCGCGCGGTGTGCTGCTGCTGGGTCCCCAGGGCACCGGCAAGAGCCTCACCGCCAAGGCGATCGCCCACAGCTGGGGCATGCCGCTGCTGCGGCTGGATGTGGGGCGGCTGTTCGCGGGTCTGGTGGGGGCCAGCGAGGCCCGCACCCGCGAGATGATCCAGCGGGCGGAGGCGATGGCCCCCTGTGTGCTCTGGATCGATGAGATCGACAAGGGCTTCGGCTTCGCGGCCGCCTCGGGATCCGGGGATGGCGGCACCAGCCAGCGGGTGCTCGCCAATGTGCTCACCTGGATGGCGGAGAAGACCAGCGCCGTGTTCGTGGTCGCCACGGCCAATGCGGTCGAACGGCTGCCGGCGGAGCTGCTGCGCAAGGGCCGCTTCGATGAGATCTTTCTGCTGGAGCTTCCCGATCAGGAGGAGCGGCATTCGATCCTGGATCTGCAGCTGCGCCGCCGGCGCCCCCAGCACACGATCCCGCTGCAGGTGCTGGTGGACCGCACGGCCGGCTTCTCCGGCGCGGAGCTGGAGCAGACGGTGATCGAGGCAATGCACCTGGCCTTCGGCGAAGGTCGGGAGCTGGCGGAGGCCGATCTGATCGCCGCCGCCAGCCAGGTGGTGCCGCTGAGCCGCACCGCCCGCGAGCAGCTGGAAGCCCTGCGCGCCTGGGCCGCCAGCGGCCGGGCCCGTCCGGCCTCGCGGCGCTCCGCGGCGGCGATCCGGTCCTGAACGGCGCCCGATCCGCGGCCTCGAAGCCCCGATGGCGGCTGCGGTCAGCGCTCCGGGACCGCTGCGCCACTGCATCACTGCGCCGCTGCATCACTGCGCCACTGCGTCATGGGGCCGCTGCGTCAGTGATGCTGCGGCCCGTGCCGGCGGGATCTGCGGGCAGCCCCGCCCTGGCTGGCGGCGGCGGCGATCAGCCCTGGATCGGTTCGCCGGCGGTCGGCAGTTGCAGCGAGCGGGCCAGCGGCGCGGTGGCCATCAGGATCAGGCTGCGGCTCTCCAGTGGCACACCGCGCAGGCCCCAGGGCTGCGGCTGGGCCGGCAGATCCTCCCCCGCCGGCAGCGACGTATCGATCAGGCGACACCAGCCCAGATCGCTGGGGGGCAGCTGGAATGGCAGCGGCTGGTAGAAGGCATTCATGCCGCACCACAACAGCGGTCCGTGCGGGCCGTCGTGCAGGCTCCAGGCCAGGCAGTGGGACCAGTGAGCCCAGTCGGGTTTCTGCAGCTCCACACCATGCCATTCCCGCCAGATCGGGCTGCCCTCACCGCCCTGCTGGGGTGGTCCATCCCCCAGCGGCAGCTCGGGATTGAGCAGGCCCGCCAGCTGTTGGCGCAGGCTGAGCAGACGGCGCAGGAACAGGCGCAAGGCCGTGTCGGCGCCATCGTGGCGCCAGTGCATCCAGCCGAGCGGGTTGTTCTGACACCAGGTGTTGTTGTTGCCGCCCTGACTGCGGCGCACCTCATCGCCCATCAGCAGCATCGGTACACCCGGGGCCAGCAGCAGCGAGGCCAGCAGGTTGCGCAGCTGCCGCTCCCGCAGGCCACGCACGGCCGGATCACTGCTGGGGCCCTCGATGCCATGGTTCCAGCTGTTGTTGTGGTTGTCGCCGTCGCGATCGTTTTCGCCATTGGCCAGGTTGTGCTTGCGATCGAAACTGACCAGATCGGCCAGGGTGAAGCCGTCGTGGGCGGTGAGGAAGGTGATCGAGCGACCCACCGCTCCGGGCACGCCACCGAACAGGTCGGGATTGCCGCTCAGCCGTTGGCCCAGCGGCCAGGTGCTGCGTTCATCACCTTTCCAGAAGCGGCGCAGATCATCGCGGAAGCGACCGTTCCAGCTGGCCACCCGCCGGGCTGGAAAATCGCTGATCCGGTAGAGACCGCCGCAGTCCCAGGGTTCACTCACCAGCTTGAGATCACTGAGATCCGGATCGGCTTCCATCTCCTCGAACAGGGGCGGCTGATCCAGGGGCATCAGTTCCTCACCACGGCTGAGGGCGATACCGAGATCGAAGCGGAAGCCATCGATGCCCAGCTCCACTGCCCAGCAGCGCATCGATTCCAGAATCAGACGCCGCACCAGCGGCCGATTGGCGGCGATGCTGTTGCCGCAGCCGCTCACATCCAGATAATTTCCCAGCGCATTCTGGTGGTAATAAAGGCGGTCGGCGAAACCGCGCCAGCTCAGGGTTGGCCCCTCCTGGTTCCCTTCCGTGGTGTGGTTGTAGACCACATCGAGCAGCACTTCCAGACCCTCGCGGTGGCAGGCGGCCACCAGCTCGCGCACCTCGCGGCGCCCGGCCAGCGGGTCGTCGCTCACCAGGTAGCCGGGATGGGGGGCCATCCAGCTCAGCGGGCTGTAGCCCCAGTGGTTGAAGCGACCCGGCGGGGCATCCTGCGGATCGAAGGCCATCACCGGCAGCAGCTCAATCGCCGTGATTCCCAGCTCGCGCAGCTGCGGCAACACCTCGATCAGGCCCAGCAGCGTGCCCTGGCGTTCGGCGCTCACCGGGCTGCCCGGCCCGCGCGTGTAGCCGCCCACATGCAGCTCGTAGATCACGCTCCGCTGCCAGGGGTGACGGGGTCGCGGGGCGGCATCGAAGTCGAAGCGATCGCGCTCGGTGACGACCCCCTTGAGGCAGCAGGATGTGTTGGGCACCGCACCCACCGCCGCACCGCGGCGATAGACCGACCAGCCGGTGATCGCACGGGCGCAGGGGTCGAGCAGCACCTTGGAGGGGTTGAAGCCATGGCCGCCGGCCTGCAGGGGCCCGAAGACGCGATAGCCGTAGCAGCAGCCGAGCCCCACCCCCTCCACTTCGGCATGCCAGTGATCCCCGGAGCGGTGCCGCTCGCCGAGTTCGATCACGCGGAAGGGTTCGCTGGCTTCGCCGCTGGCGAACAGCAGCAGCTCCAGGCGTGTGGCCAGCGGCGCCACGACGGAGAAGTTGACACCCCGAGGGGTGAGCGAGGCCCCCAGCGGCCAGGGATGTCCGATCCGGATCGGCGTCAAGTCGCAGGAACGGGGGCCCTTCAAGTTAGGCCCTGCCCAGGGCCACCTCAACAGCGACAGTCTCAGCTGCCAGCGGGATCGGAACGAGATGCTGCTGCAGGATCCAGCGCCGCTGGCGCCTTTCTGCGCGAGCACCAGCGGCCCTGGGGCCGGATCCGCAGGCCGCCCTGCCGCAGAACGGGGCGGATCCGAGCGGGGAATGCCGCCCGCCTGGGGATCGCCGGTTGCGAGGCCGGCCGGCCAGGTGGCCGCGCCGGGTTCCCGGGGCCCCCGGGCTGCCGCCGGCGGGATCGCCGGGTTCAATGGAGAGCCCCGTGATGCGGCGCATGCAGCCCCCCTCGGATCCCCCCCCGGCGGCGGCGGGGCGCCCGCCCCGGATGGTGCGCCCGGGCCTGTGGCTGTTCGCCCCCAACCGCGACAGCCAGGGCGGCAGCGCCTGGCTGCTGGAGAGCCAGGCGCTGGATGTGCTCGTGGATCTGCCGGCGCTCAGCCCGGCCGAGAGCGACTGGTTGCAGCAGCGGGCCCGGCTGCGCCCTGGCTGGATCGTGCTCACCGGCCGCCAGGGCCACGGCCGCTGCCGGGTCCTGCAGCGACAGCTGGGGTGGCCGGTGCTGGTGCAGGAACAGGAGGCCTATCTGCTGCCGGATCTGCCCGCCTGCCACACCTTCGCCGCAGAGCGGCAGCTGGCCGAGGGGCTGCGGCTGCTGTGGACGCCGGGTCCGACACCGGGGGCCTGCGTGCTGCATGCCAGCGGCGCCGCCGCCGGCGACGGTCTGTTCTGCGGCCGACTGCTGGTGCCGCTGGGGCCGGATCGGTTGGGCCCGCTGCGCCGTCCCGGCACATTCCACTGGTTCCGGCAGCTGGCCAGCCTCGAGCAGCTGCGCCGCTGGCTGCCGCCCGGTTCGCCCGACTGGATCGCCAGCGGTGCCGCGCTGGGGGGTCTGCGTGGGGCGGCGCTGGTGGGTTCCGGGGCGGCGCTGCTGGCCCGGCTGGACCTGCAGGCGCTCCGCCAGCAGCCGGTGGAGGGGATGTGAGACGCTGCGCTGGGGAGCGGCGCGCGGCAAAACCATTGCCATCAGCGGACTTCGGCGGTTGCCGCTCCCCGCGGGGATCCATACCATGGGCACGCTTGATGCCACGGGCGGTCGGCGACCCACTCCGATCCTCTGCCCAGCGGCCCTTCAGGCCGCATGTCCCCGACACCCCGTCCTATTCGGAGGCCCAGCCAATCTCATGAACAAAGCTGATCTCGTCCAGATTGTTGCCACCAAGACCGATCTGACACGCGCCGACGTCTCCCGCATCGTCGATTCGGTCATCGAGACCATCATCGACGCCGTTGTGGAGGAGAAGAAGGTGTCGCTGCTGGGTTTTGGCTCGTTTGAATCCCGCAGCCGCTCCGCACGGCAGGGGCTCAACCCCAAGACCGGCGAGAAGATCGCCATCCCCGCCAAGCGGGTGCCTGCCTTCACTGCCGGCAAGCAGTTCAAGGATGCCGTGCAGGGCGACTGAGCCCCAGGCTCGATCCGGATCGGGGCTGAGGCCTCGCATCGATCCCGGCGGTCCCCCCGGGGACCGCAGCAGCGCTGATGCCGCGATGCCACCGCGGTACCAGCGCTGTCCCCCGGTCTGTGCAGCCCATTGGCTTGGCACCGGCTCCACGCCATCGCCGGCCCGGCTGCAACCGCCGCTGCCCCAGCGGCGATTCGGTGTCCGTCGCCCGACCCCAGGGCTGCTTCAAAGTGCTGGTTGCGCCAGTCGTGCGCGACAGGGGCACCACGGGTAGGCTTCAGCAGCGCAGGCGTTGCAGGCAGCGAGTTGACCCTTCGGCTTCGGCCGCAGCCCTCGCGCCGAGTTTGAATCAGCCCTGCGCCCGACCCTGACCTGGAGACGCTGCAGCCGGCCCAGTCGCTGTCTGCGCCAGGCACCGTCTGCACCAGGTACCGTCTGCACCAGGCACCGTCTGCACCAGGTACCGTCTGCACCAGGCACCGTCTGCGCCAAATCTGTGGCCGCTGCAGCCGGGTTCGCCAGCGCCTCAGCCCTCAACCTTGCTGCCCTCAGCCGCCAGCCAGCTCCGCTGCCAGCGCAGGGTCGTTGCGGCGCCGTCGCTCGCCCCTGTCCTGCCGCCAGCCCCGGATGGATCGCACCGCTCCAGGCGCCGCCGCCCTCGCCCTGCCGAGCCATCTGCTCGCCGCCCTGGAGGCCGGCCAGGCCCGGCGCCGCCGCGGCTATCGCGGCCGCTATGCCCCCTCTCCCACCGGGGCTCTGCATCGCGGCAATCTGCGCACCGCCCTGCTCAGCTGGCTGGCGGCCCGCCTGCAGGGCGGTGAATGGTTGCTGCGCCTGGATGATCTCGACACACCACGCAACCGCGCCGGCGCTGAGGCGGCGATCCTGGCCGACCTGCGCTGGCTGGGCCTCGACTGGGATGGGCCGCTGCTGCGCCAGAGCGAACGCCGGGGCCTGTACGCCTCTCTGCTCTCGGCCCTGCGCCGCGGCGGCCGGCTCTATCCCTGTCGCTGCAGCCGCCGCCTGCTTGCCGATGTCTCGGCACCCCATGGTGCCCTGAGTGTGTATCCGGGTTTCTGCCGCCAGCGGCCACCCAGCTGGGGGCCTGAGCGGGGTCGCCTGCCCAGCTGGCGCCTGCGCCTGCCCGCCGTTTCCCTGCACTGGCAGGAGGGATCGGCGCTGGGCGGCTCGCTGGACGGCGCTGGCGCCGTGGGTGATGTGGTGTTGCGTCGGGCGGATGGCGTCGTGGCCTACCACCTGGCCACGGCTGTGGATGAGCTGTGGCTGGGCATCAGCGAAGTGGTGCGCGGTGAGGATCTCTGGACCTCCACCGGCGCCCAGCTCGCCGTGATTGCGGCCTTTGGGGTGGAGCCGCCGCGCTACCACCATGTGCCGCTCTGGCGCGATGCCAGCGGTGCCCGCCTCAGCAAGCGTGAGGCAGCGGAGGGTCTGGCCGGCCTGCGCGCCGCCGGCTGGGATGCCGCCCGGGTGATCGGTGAGCTGGCGGCCAGCGTCGGCTTGGTGCCGCAGGGCAGTCGCCTCAGCGCCGCCGAGCTGCTGCAGAGCCTGCAGAGCATGCCGGCCGGCGGGCCCCTGCCCGTCTGCCTCCAGCCCGGGGCTGGCTCGAGAGCGAGTGCGCTGTCCCGCATGTTTGGGCCTGATTCAGGACCTGCGGATGGGTGATGAGAAGCCTTGCCCCGCTCGACATCCAGGGGCCGGCATGATCCATCCGTTCCACTGTGTAATTGCAGGACGTCACACGAGCACCCCGCTCGCAATGTGGCCTGAAACGACCTGAACACCCCGGGATCAGGCCCTGGCGACGCCTCAATCACGGCACGAAGTCGTGCCGGTGCCGGTGCTGCTGCTGCCGTGGCCGTGGCCGTGGCCAGCGCGCGGCCGTGGCGGCTGGCGAGGCTTCAGTCGCTCGCTGAGCAACCCCTGCCAGCCCGCTATGCCACCCCGACTGGCGCCCCGACATGGCACCCAGCCCAGGCTGGGCCTGGCTTTTCGCCCTCGTCCGGACGGGGGATCCGGCCGCAGGCAGGTTGTTGGGCCAGCTCTTAAGGAAGGTTTCGGGATCGCGACCGGTTTTCCCCGGCACAGTGAGCGGACGCCAACAGGCCCCCGCCGGGGCTGTGTCCATGACCCTCACCTCCGTCGCCCGCACCGTTCCCGTTCCCGCCGCTGCCCAGCCCGCCAGCGCCGGCCTCTCCCCCGCGTCGGCCTCGGGCCGCGGCCGACCCGAGCTCAGCTGCTCCCACTGCGGCGGCAGCGGCATGCTGCGGCTGGGCGATCAGCGCTATCGCACCTGCCTGGATTGCCTCGGCAGCGGCCAGCCGCTGCTCGCCTCGCGGACGGCCATGCGGCGGCCCAGCCAGCTCAGCGCAGCGACTTCTTCGGCTTGCGCAGGATGAAGAAGGTGGCGGTGGCCACCACAACGGCCAGCGGTGCTGCGGTCAGCAGCAGCAGGATCACGGCGGTCCAGTCGGTGTACATGGCTGCGGGCCTCAAGGCGTTGCCATCATCCCAGCTGCATTGCCCTTGACCTCCTCCCCGGCCTGAACGCCCGGGATTGCCGGTCAGAGCAGGCATGGCTGCTGGCTCCCCCGACCGGGTGGCCGGGCGCTGAGCCCGGCGCCTGTGCGCCGGCGTGCACCGCGGACACCAGGGGGCGGCCGGGCGGACCGGTGAACCTGAGCTGTGCGGCGGAACCTGCGGCGGCCGCCGCCGTCCGGGGCTGATTCCAACTCGGCGCCTGGGCTGCTGCTGCAGCGCAGGGGTCAACCCGCCCCTGGCAGCGCCTGGGGTGCTGAGGCTCATGCATAACGCCCGTGTCGCGCGCGCCTGGCGCAACGCAACGCAACGCAACGCAACCGGCACGTTGAAGCGGCCCTGCGCCGCCGTCCGGATTCAGCCCCAGCCGCAGAGGGTTTCGCTGATCTGCCACAACCTGGCCCGATCGCTGCTGTTGCGGGCGGCCGCCGGCAGCCGCCCCGGCCCGGGATCGCCCCAGAGTTCAGCCAGCCCGCCGGGGGCCAGCAGCTCGCCCCCCTGCAGGCCCGGCGCCGTGGCGGCCTGCAGCTGGGGCCTGGCCCCCTGGGCCGCGCTCGGCCACAACGGCGCCAGCCAGCGCAGGGCGAAGGCCGCGCCGCCGCCGCCACCGCCACTGGCGGCGATACTGGCGGCCTGCAGGTTGGTGCGGGCGATGCCGGGATGGGCCGCCAGCGACAGGGTGTCCGCCCCCTGCTGCCGCAGTCGCTCCTGCAGCTCCAGGGCGAACATCGTGTTGGCGAGCTTGCTCTGGGCATAGGCCCGCCAGGGGTTGTAGCGCCGTTCCCCCTGCAGGTCATCGAAGGCGATCCGCCCCAGCTGCTGGATGCCCGAGGTCACCGTCACCACCCGGCTGGCCGGGGTCCGGATCAGCAGGGGCAGCAGGGCTCTGGTGAGTGCGAAATGCCCCAGATGATTGGTGGCGAATTGCAGCTCGAAGCCATCGACACTCAGGCGACGCGGGATCGCCATGATGCCGGCATTGTTGATCAGCAGATCGAGTCGGTCGCACTGCTGCCGCACCCGTTGCGCCGCTGCGGCCACCCCGGCCAGATCGGCCAGGTCGAGCGACAGGATCTCCAGGGGCCCCCGGGCCGTGGCGGCCAGCTGCTGCCGGGCGCTCTCCGCCCGGTCGCGGTCGCGGCAGCCCAGCAGCACCCGGGCTCCCCGCCTGGCCAGTTCCCGGGCGGTCTCCAGCCCCAATCCGCCGCTGGCCCCGGTGACCAGGGCGATACGGCCGTGCAGATCGGCGGGGGTGGCATCAGCCATGCAGGCTCCTGGATCATCCTCACGACCGTAACCAGCTGTAACCTGCCGCCGCCGATCGCTGTCGCTCGCCACTGGCTGCGGCTGCCGGTTGCTGGCCGTCGGCCGTCGGCCGTCGGCCGACGGTGGCTGTCGCCGTCGCTCACCGCTCAGCGCTCAGCGGTCGCCGCTGGCCGTTGCCAGGTGGTGTTCGCCGCTGTCCGTCACGGGCCGCTGCGGGCCGGAGCGGTGCAGCAGTGCAGCGGTGCAGCGGTGCAGCGGTCGCGTTGGCCGCTGGCATCCGCCGCCATTGCGGCGCCCCGCTCCGGCCGGCCGCGGCCGCGGCCGGAACGTCGCCCGCCCCCGGCGGTGCTCGCCGCCGCTGCCAGGAGATCCCCATGGATCGGATCCAGCACGGATGGATTCCGGCCTGCCCTTTCTAGGGTGTCGTCGCTCCGCAGCGTCTGCGTGTCGATGCACTTCTGGGCCCCAGATATCGATCCCGCCCATCCGTTGGAGTGCACCCAGCCGGAGCGCTACGCGCTGCAGCGGCTCGATAACCGCTGCTACATCGCCCTCTCGCCGGTGGATCAGAGTCTCCAGGAAGTGGAGGATGTGCGGCAGGCCCATTTTCTGCATACCCATGAAGCGGCCCTGCGGGCCGCTGTTGAACTCAACCGGATCAGCGCGCGCCGTGTCGATGTGGTCAAGGTCGACTGAACCAAGGTCGACTGAACCATCGCCCAGCGGTTCCTCTGCATCGGATCGGCAGTAGCACGCCTTCGCGGCCGGTCGGCATCGGTAGGGTCCAGCCACAGATGCAGGCGGCCGTGAATCGTCACCACCAGCGCACGCTTGAGGCCCTGTTCGCCCATCCGTTGCAACACGGCATTCGCAGCTCCCGGGTGGAGGCCCTGCTGCGCTGCCTGGGGGCCGAGGTGAGTGAATTGCCCGACCATCGCCTGCGGCTGCGGTTGCCGGCCGGGCAGGAGACCTGGATTCCCAGCGGTCCCACCCCCCACCAGCGCGAGCTCGATGCGCAGGCGGTGATGCGCGTGCGCCAGTTCCTGCGCCAGGCGGGCATCGGGCCGGATCAGCCCCGGGCCGAGGGGCCCTCCCCCCGCGGTGATCAGAGCCTGCGACTGGTGCTGGTGCTCAACCATCGCCATACGGATGTGTTCCGTCTGGATGGCGAGGCGGTGGAGCATGCGGTGCTGCGCCCCCATGGCCTCTGGGGCAGTGATCAGAACCTCAGCCATCGTCATGAACGCGATCAGGCGGGGCAGAGGGCGCCGCTGGATCACGACTATCTGGCCCGGATCAGCGCCGCGATCGCGAGCGCCGATGCGGTGCTGCTGCTCGGCCACGGCCGCGGCAACAGCGATATGCGCCAGCTGTTGCTGCGCCACCTCGAGACCCATCACCGCGTTCTGATCGATCGCATCGTCGCGATCGAGACCGTGGATGATTCCGCCCTCGGCGAAGCCGGGCTGCTGGCGCTGGCCCGTCTGCACTTCGGCAACCTGCCCCACCGTCAGCCGCTGGCGATCCCGGGCCAGGAACGCCAGCACGATGCAGTCGGCTGACCCCCGGGCGCGCCGGCAGCCATCCCGCTGGCGCGCCCGGGGGTCAGCCGGCTTGAGCGCTGGGCTCCGCTTCGGCCGGGATCACCAGCCGCAGCAGGATCGGGGCCAGGAAGGTGGTGCCGATCACCATCAGCAGGATCGCCGCCTCCAGGGCCGGGGTGAGGATGCCGGCCTGGCGACCCAGCCCCAGAAAGATCAGACCCACCTCGCCGCGAGGCATCATGCCCAGGCCCACCACCAGCCGATTGGTGGGTTGCTGGCTCCAGTAGCTCCAGCCGGCGGCGATCTTGCCGACGATCGCCACCAGCAGCAGGAAGGCGGCCACGATCAGCCCTTCGCGGTTGGCGGGATCGAGGGGATTGAGCACCGACAGATCCATGCCGGTGCCGATCAGCACGAAGAACACCGTGGCGAACAGGGCCACCAGCGGTTTGACGGCGGCATCGATGTCGTGGGTGTGCTTCGAGGCGCTGAGGATCAGGCCGGCGGCGAAAGCCCCCAGGGCCGCCTCCAGACCGATCGCCTGGGCTGCAAAGCAGCAGAAGGTGAGCACCACGAAGCTGGCCACGGCCACATTGCCGGGGGCCTTGAGTCGATCCACCACCCAGTCGAACAGCGGCGCGGCGGTGCGGCTGAGGAACAGGGCCACGGCCACGAAGGCCACGGCCGCCAGGCACAGCTTCAGCACCGGACCGATGCTGAAGGCACCACCACCGACCACGGCCACCACCACCGCCAGGATCACGATGCCGAGGATGTCGTCGAGCACGGCGGCGCCGATCACGATCTGGCCCTCGCTGCGCTTGAGCCACTTCAGCTCACCGAACACGCTGGCGGTGATGCCGATCGAGGTGGCCGTCATCGCCGCACCGGCGAACACCGCCGGGATCAGCGGCACATGGAACAGGAAATAGAGGCCGGCGGTACCGAGCGCGAATGGCAGCACCACGCCGGTCACCGCCACGGTGCCGGCCTGCACGCCCACCGCCACCAGCTCATCGAGTTCGCTTTCGAGGCCCGTGAGGAACAGCAGCGCGTACAGGCCCAGCTGCGACACGGTCTGCAGGCTGGGGAAGGTCTCGTCGTAGATGTGGCGTACCGCCTGCGGCGTGATCTCGGTCAGCGATGCCACCAGACCTGAGAAAGCAGCGGAGAGCTCGGCCTGGGTGCCGGGCGGCACGATCAGATGCAGGCCGGAGACACCGATCAGCACACCGGCCACCAGCTCGCCGAGGATCGTGGGCAGCTGCAGGCGCACCAGCAGCTCGGCGATCGCCCGCGCGGCGATGAAGATCACCAGGAAGCGTCCGACCTGCAGCAGGGTTTCGGCCGATTCCAGCTGGTGGGAGCTGAACTCCATCAGCAGTGGCGGGATTGGGGGCATCAGGGGCCTGGAGGGGTCACGGGGTTATAGGGATGCAGTCGGCGGCCTGGGGAAGGCGGCAGCGCCGGGCCAGCCCGGGCAGAGCTGCAGCCAGTGGGAGGCGATCGCCAGCACCTGATGCCCAGCCGGGTCGAGGCCCGCCAAGCTGAAACCGGGCCCGCAGAGGCCGCATCCAGCGAGGCGGCAGAGGGCCGCTGAGGCAGCGGCTGGCGTGGGATGTCAGCGATCGGGCGATCGCGATTACGGCCCGGGAACATCCCTGCCGGTCCCACTCTGGGCAGGGGTCGTCCGGGCATAGGTGGCGGACGCTACCGTTCCGCCCGTTTCCCCGACTGCGGAGCGGGCCCGATGGCGGCGATCCGGTTGCTGGAGCTGCTGATCCTGCTGGCGGCGCTGGCCGGTTTTGCAGGCCTGCTGCTGCGGCGCAACCTGTTTCTCAAGCTGCTGGCCATGGATGTGACCGGCAGCGCTGTGGTGGCCTTGTTTGTGCTGTTCGCGGCCCGCTCCGGCCTGCGCAGCCCGATCCTGTCGCGCCTGGCCGATCCCGACGCCCTGGGCCAGGCCAGCGCCGAGCTGGCCGATCCGATCCCTCAGGCGGTGATTCTCACTGCGATCGTGATCGGCCTGTCGATCCAGGCGCTGCTGCTGGTGGTGATCACCCAGCTGGCGCGGATCGATCCCAGCCTGGATGTCTCCGGCTTCGAACCTCCCGAGCGGCCATGAGTGATGCCTCGACCCTGAGTGCAGAGCCGCTGGTGATCTGGTTGCTGGCGCCCTACATCGCCGCCTTTGTGGTGGCGCTGCTGCCCGCCTGCAGCGCGCCGCTGATTCTGCTGTGCAGCCTGACCACGGCCCTGCTGGGGGCCTGGACCCTGCGGGAGGGCAGCCGACTGGAGCTGCAGCTGCTGCAGGAGTACGGGGTCAGCCTCAGTCTCGATCCGCTCGCCGGCTGGTTCCTGCTGCTGCTCGGCCTGGTTGCCCTGGCGGTGTGGATCGAGGCGCGGCGGCAGGGCTGGGACCGCAGCGGCTGGTTGCTGCTGCTGGTGCTGCTGGGGGCTCTCAACACCAGCTTTCTCACCACCGATCTGATCAGTCTTTACGTGAGCCTGGAGGTGGTGGCGATCAGCGCCTTCCTGCTGATCCTGCGCGGGGCGACTGCGAATGCCGACTGGATCGCCCTGCGTTATCTGCTGGTCAGCAACACGGCGATGGGGCTCTATCTGATCGGTGCGGCGCTGGTCTACGCCCAGAGCGGCAGCTTCCGCTTCGAGGCCCTGGCCGCCCTGCCGCCCGGAGCGCCGCTGGCCCTGGTGCTGGTGGGGCTGCTGACCAAGTCGGGGGTGTTTCTCAATGGCCTGTGGCTGCCGCGCACCCATGCGGAGGCCCCTGCCGAGGTGTCGGCCCTGCTCTCCGGCCTGGTGGTGAGCGCCGGTGCCCTGCCGCTGCTGCGCCTGGAGCAGCTCAATGACGCCATCACCGGCCTGGTCGCCCCGATCGGGCTGGCCAGCGCCGCCCTGGGGCTGATCTATGCCCTGAGCGTGAACGATGCCAAGCGGCTGCTGGCCTGGAGCACCATGGCCCAGATGGGCCTGGTGCTGCTCACGCCGGCGGCCGGCGGTGTGATGGCGTTCTCCCATGGCCTGGCCAAGGCCGGCCTGTTCCTGACGGCGCGCCACTGGCCCGGCCGCTCGCTGCACGACTGGCACGAACGACCGCTGGCCTGGAGCCTGCAGCTGCCGCTGTGGCTGGGGGCGCTCTCGATCGCGGCCCTGCCGCCGCTGCTGGGCTTCAGCGCCAAGAAACAGTTGCTCTCGGTCCTCAACCCGGGGCTGAGCTGGCTGTTGCTGCTGCTTGCGATCGGCAGTGTGGCGATCTACGCCCGCCTCTGCCAGGCGCCCTGGCGCTGGAGCCCGCAGCCACCGCTCTGCTGGGGGGCGCTGCTGCTGACGCTGCCGCTGCTGATCAGCGGTCTGGTGGTCGTCGCCGGCCGGCCGGATGCGCCGGCCCTGCTGCAGTCGCTGCTGGTGCTGGCGCTGGGTGTGCTGCTGCATCTCGGCCGCGGGCGGCTGAACAGCGGCAGCGGGCTGGATCTGCCTCAGCTGGATCGCCTCAGCGATCTGCTGGGTGGCCTGGGCGTGGTGGGGGCGGGTCTGCTGGTGGCGATGGCCGGCGGCAGCCAGTCCCTGTTCACAGATGGAGGGGGCTGAAGAGCATGGGATTTCTGCTCAGCTGTCTGCTGCGACTGCTGCTCTGGTACCTGCTCACCGCCGACAGCAGCGCCGTCAACCTGCTGATCGGCGTGGCGCTGGCCCTGCTGCTGCCCCATGCCCAGGGTCCGCGCCAACCGCTGGGTCCGCTGCTGCGGGCACTGTGGCAGGCGCTGCTGGCGGTGCCCCTGGCCTATGGCGAGGCGCTGGCCCTGATCCAGGCCGGTGGCGTCGAGCAGGAGCGCTGGCTGCAGCAGCCGGCCAGCCCTCCCCGCCAGCGGCTGGTGATCTTTCTGGAGGTGCTGGCGATCACGCTCACGCCGTTCACGCTCGTGCTCGGCCTCAGCCGCGTGGACGGCCGGCCGATCTATCGCATTCATCAACTGCGGCCGCTGCCGAGGCAGGCCCGCACGGCCCCAACCTGCGAGGACTGAATGCCATGACCATTCTGATCTGGGGAATGTTGCTGGCCCTGCTGATTCCGATCGCGGTGGTGTGCCGACCCTGCAGCGTCTGGGATCGGATGGCCTCCTTCAGCAGCATCGCCACCAAGGTGGCGTTGATCATGATGGTGGTGGCGGTGCTCCGCGACGACTGGATGCTGGGCCTGGTGGGGGCGATCAGCCTCAGCGCCGGCAATGCGGGCCTGTTGCTGCTCGCCAATCTGCTGCGCGAGGTGGAGCGTTGAGCGCTCTTCTGCAGGCGGTTCAGGTGGTCAGTGGCCAGCTCAGCCTGCTGCTGCTCATGGCCGGCCTGCTGCTGTGGTTCTGGGGAACCTGGCCGCTGCTGGAGGGGGGCAGTTACCTGGGCCGGCTGCACAAGCTGTCGGTGTCCGACACGCTGGGTTCGGCCCTGATGCTGCTGGGGCTGTTGCTGCGCATCCCGGGCCAGTGGCCGTTGCTGGCCCTGGCGCTGCTGGGCCTGGTGGTGTGGAACACGATCTTCGGCTATGTGCTGGCCAGTTGCTCGCTGCCAGCGCCGAACGGCGAGCCGCGCGACGCGCCACCGCCCTGACGGCGATGTCCATCGTCCATCACCACGGCCGCTCAGCCAGCGGGGTTCGAAGCGCTGCAACCGCCCAGGCCATGGCGTGCCTCCCCCGGCCCGCTTTCTGCCCTGGCGGTGATCGAGCAGGCCGGCACCAGCCACCAGCCACCCGATCCAACAGCCCTGAGATCACACCGTCGCCATCGATCGCGTCACCCTCATGTCCGTCGCCCTCACGCTCACCGATCAGCTGGATCTGCTGCTGCCGATCACAGCTTTGCTACCGCTGACTGCCGTACTGCTGGTCAGCCAGAACAATCCTTATCAGACCCTGGTGCTGCGCGGCATCCTCGGCTCGGTGGCGACGCTGCTCTATGCGTTGCTGGGGGCGCCCGATGTGGCGATCACCGAGGCGCTGGTGGGCACCCTGCTGTCCACAACGCTCTATGCGGTGGCGCTGCGCTCCTCGCTGGCCCTGCGCCTGGAGGACCGTCGCTCGCTGCGCGATCCAGCACCGGAGCTACAGCTCAGCGACTGGATCAGCCCGCTGCATCTGCGCCTGCGTCTGATCCACGACCGCAGCGATGCACACGACTGCCACGGCTGGCTGGAGGACGGCTCCCGTCTGGTGCTGCGCCGCCGCAGCCTGCTCGAGCGTCTGCAGCAATGCCCCGGCTACAGCCGCTGGTGTGCCGCCGGCGGTGTCCTGAGTCTCGCTGCGGGAGCCCGGGCATGACCTGGCTGTATCTACTGACCGCCATTGCCCTGTTCGCCGCACCGCTGGCCAGCCCTCTCGCCGCTGCCACCGCCGTCGAGCCGCTGATCGCGGCCCTGGCCGAGCAGACCCGGGTGCCCAACCTGGTCTCGGGCGTGATCCTGCACACGCGCCTGTTCGACACGGTGGCGGAGGTGGTGGTGTTCACCCTGGCGGCCATCGGTGTGCGGATGGTGCTGGCGGCAGAACCGACGCATCAGCGGATCCGCGGCCTTGAGGATCCGCCCTCCCAGGTGCTGTGCGAACTGGGCTCGACCATCGCCGCCCTGGTGGCGGTGGAGCTGGCCCTGCGCGGCCATCTCAGCCCCGGTGGTGGCTTCGCCGCGGGCGTCGCCGGCGGCACGGCGATCGGCCTGCAGCTGATCAGTGGCGCAGCTGAGCGCAGCGAACGCCTGTTTCGCCGCTACCGGGCCGATCTGCTGGAGAAGGTGGCGGTGCTCGGCTTTCTGCTGCTGGCGCTGCTCGCCCTGCTGCAGCTGACACCGCCCGCGGGGCGCTTCGGTGAACTGCTCAGCGGCGGCTGGATCCCGCTGCTCAACCTGCTGGTGGGCATCAAGGTGACCCTGGGTTCCTGGGCGATGGTGCAGCGGCTGGTGCGCCACCGGGGGCTGCTGTGATGGGATCGCCCCAGGTTCGTACCGCACTGCCTAAGGTTCCGCGCCAACCCTCGCTTGTAGCGATGACAACTGCATCGGCGCCGCCCCGGCGCCCGGGTCTGCGGGTGCTGAACCACATCAGCACCAAGAACATCAAGGGGGATCTGTTCGGCGGCGTCACCGCCGCGATCGTGGCTCTGCCTCTGGCGCTGGCCTTCGGGGTGGCCGCCTTCGGAGCCAATCCTGGTGGCGCCTCCGCCGGTCTCTGGGGCGCTGTGCTGGTGGGCCTGTTCGCCGCCCTGTTCGGAGGCACCCCGTCGCTGATCTCCGAACCCACAGGTCCGATGACGGTGGTGTTCACGGCCGTGATCGCCAGCCTCACGGCCCGCAATCCCGAGACCGGCCTGGCCATGGCCTTCACGGTGGTGATGCTGGCCGGTGTCTTCCAGATCGTCTTCGGCCTCCTGAAACTGGGCCGTTACATCACCCAGATGCCCTACACGGTGATCTCGGGCTTCATGAGCGGCATCGGCATCATCCTGGTGGTGCTGCAGATCGGCCCGTTCCTGGGCCAGGCCATCCCCAAAGGTGGCGTGCTGGGCACCCTCAATGCCCTGCCGCAACTGGTGGCCAGCGCCCGTCCCAGTGAAGTGATCCTGGCGGTGATCACGCTGGCGATCCTGTGGCTCACGCCGGCAGCGGTGAAGAAGATCGCTCCACCCCAGTTGATCGCGCTCGTGGTGGGCACGCTGCTGTCGGTAACGCTGCTCACAGGAGGATCTGAGGGGATCCGCCGCATCGGCGAGCTCGCCTCCGGCTTCCCGCAGCTGCGGGTCCCCTATTTCGAGCTGGATGATCTGCGCGTAATATTTGTGGATGCCGCCGTGCTCGGCATGCTCGGTTGCATCGATGCTCTGCTCACGGCCGTGATCGCCGACAGCATTACCCGTACCGAGCATGATTCCAACAAGGAGCTGATCGGCCAGGGGCTCGGCAACCTGGCCTCCGGCCTGTTCGGCGGCCTGCCGGGTGCCGGCGCCACGATGGGCACGGTGGTCAACATCCAGGCGGGGGGGCGCAGCGCCCTCTCCGGCATCAGCCGGGCGGTGATCCTGATGCTCGTGATCCTTGCCTTCAAGGATCTGGCCTCCGAGATTCCCCAGGCCGTGCTGGCCGGCATCGCCCTCAAGGTAGGTGTCGATATCGTCGACTGGGGTTTCCTGAAGCGGGCACACCTGATCTCGATCAAGGGCGCCCTGATCATGTACCTGGTGATCGCTCTCACGGTGCTGGTCGATCTGATCGCAGCTGTTGGCATCGGCGTGTTCATCGCCAATATTCTGACCATTGACAAGATGAGCGCCCTGCAGGCGAAATCGGTGAAGTCGATCAGCACCGGCGATGGTGACCTGATGCTGCCGGAGGATGAGAAGGCCCTGCTCGACCAGGGCAAGGGCCAGGTGCTGCTGTTTCAGCTCAATGGCGCCATGATCTTCGGGGTGGCCAAGGCGATCGGTCGCGAACACAACGCAATCAGCGACTGCAAGGCGGTGATCTTTGATCTTTCCGAGGTCTCTCACCTGGGGGTCACGGCGGCCCTGGCTGTTGAGAATGCCGTGGAGGAAGCGATCGAGAAAGGACGCCAGGTCTTTGTGGTGGGGGCTGTAGACACCACCAAGCGGCGGCTTGAAAAACTCGGTCTCTACAAAAAGCTACCGGCGGAGCGCACCAGCCTCACTCGTCGCGATGCGCTTCAGCAGGCTGTGACCAGCCTGGCCTGATACCGTTTAAGATTCCGTGAAAGGACGTGGTATCTCCACGTCCTTTTTGTTTGTTCAATGCTCCCCTTCCGCCATGGATATGTTCAATGACAAACGCTTCCTGGCTGGTATTCACAGCTATGAACGGCAGCTGGCCAAGATCCTCGCCCTGCTGTTGGCTGTGGTGATCGGCTTCGCCACGCTGGAACTGCTGCTGCAATCGGGCGTCAAGGTGGTGCAGTGGCAGACCGACTGGTTTGACGGCAGCCTGATCAAGCTGCTCGATCGGCTGCTGCTGATCTTCATCGCCCTGGAGGTCTTGCAGAATGTGACGGCCTACCTGCGTGACCAGGTGGTGCAGATCGAATTGGTCTTACTCACTGCTCTCACCGCCGTGGCGCGCAAGGTGATCGTGCTGCCGCCGGGTACGAGCGACAAGGCCCCCTTGATGGCAGGATTTGGTCTGATTGTGGTCGGCCTGGGCGCGGCCTACTGGTTGGTGCGCCAGGCTGGTCAGGCCGCCAACAGCTCTGCTCACAACAGCGATACCAGCGCCGATTGATTCTGGAACCAGGGCCGCTCCGGGCGATCGATCAGGGACACTGATCCCCCCTATTGGTCTCAATTACACCCCCTGCCTGCAGCACCCAATCGCCGAGATCAGTCAGTAACGTTTGCCGACCCTTTCACGGACATCCCACCGATGCCCGCGCCACAGAAGCGCCCCTCGGGCGGCTGCGACGCACTGAGTCAGCATCTGCGTGCCATTGGCCGCATTGCTTTGTTGAGCCCATCTGAAGAAATCAGCCTGGCCCGCGAGGTGCAGCAGGGTCGCCAGCTGCTGGAGGTGCAGGAGGAGCTCAAGCTGCGGGCCGGTGGCTGCAGCCCCAGCCTGGCGGCCTGGGCCCTGGAATCCGGTCTCGACGTGCGCCAGCTACGCCACCGCCTGCGCCGCGCCGACCGGGCTCGCCAGCGGCTGGTGGTGGCCAACCTGCGCCTCGTGATCAGCATTGCCCGCCGCTATCAGCGTCGCCCCGGCGAACTGGAGGATCTGATCCAGGAGGGCACCATCGGTCTGATCAAGGCTGTGGAGCGTTTTGATCCCAGCCGTGGCTATCGCTTCTCCACCTACGCCACCTGGTGGATCCGCGAGGGGATCGGTTCAGCCCTGATCACCCGGGGGCGTGCGATCCGGCTGCCCTCCACCATGGTGGATCAGCTGGTTCGCCTGCGCCAGATCCAGCAGAAATTGACCCAGCAGATGGGGCGTGAACCGAGCCTGAGCGAGCTGGCGCAGGCCACGGGTCTGAAGCCGCTCGATATTCGTGAGGTGCTGTTCCGGGCCCAGGAACCGCTGAGCCTCGATGTCGAACACAGTGCGCATGGCGATTTGCGGCTGGTCGATACGGTTGTCTGCCGCGCCAGCAAACCCCAGGAGCAGATGGTGGTGGATCTGATGCAGCGTGACATCCAGCGCCTGTTGAACGACCTGCCGGCGCAGGAGGCGCAGTTGCTGCGCTTGCGTTATGGCCTCGATAGCGAAGAGCCCCTGAGCCTCAGTGCCACCGCCCGGCGGATGGGGATCACTCGCGACAGCGCCCGCGGTCTGGAACGTCGCGCCAATGCCTCGATCCGGCGGCTGTCCAACGGCGTTGTCGAGTACCTGCAGGCCTGAGCGCCGGCCTCGCCGTCCTGGGTCCGGTTGAGATCCAGGGCTGCCTCAACGTGGCGATTTCAGCTTGCAATCGTGGCGCAATGATGCGGTGCCGCCGAATCCAGCGCGGCCGCGACCTGCCCCTGCGCCGCTGAGCAGCCCTCGCCAGCAGATCCCGGTAGCCCTGGGCTGAGAGATGAATGCGTCCCTGCCTGTACAGGGGCCTCCCTGGTTCTGGCCGGCACTGTCGACGGCAGACAGATCGCTGCGCTGCACAGCCAGTCGTCGGTTCCCCTGTGCCCCGGGGCAGGCCGGCGACTGGCAAGCTGGCGGCGGGTTGTCGCTGTCAGTGGCACACTTCAGGCTGTTGTCGCGACAACAGGTGAGCGTGTAAATTCATACAAATGAACGTAAAATACATCACGGTGCGATGTAAATCTGTTCTCAGATCTCGGCAATGACAATGGGCTTGGCCTGGCATCGGTGCTGGGATCAAGCTGGCTTATGGAAGCAATCAGGCAAGATTTGACCTGGGGCGACCCAGTGTCGGCGACCACTCCCTAAAGTAAGCCGACTTCAATTCAGGACACTTCTGCGCATGACATCTGGCCATCCCTAGCCACTGGCCAGGGCTCCCGTTGAGGACCACGGGCAGTGGCATCCCTGCAGCACTTTCTGCCCTTCCCTGCTCTTCACGGCAGCTAATGCGAGGCTGAATACGAGAAAGCTGACGATTCATCGAGCGTCGGCGAAGAGTTTTTGTCTCTACATATGCTGGGAGTTAATTTTAACTCCTTGGCTTATGTATCGACTCACGCTGAGATCAAATTGATTTCCCATTGCTCCGGTTACTTGCCATGCACGCCACCATGACGGCCTATGATCTGCATCTGAATCTGCAGGCTTCTGCGGTCGTTCCCTCTACACTTAACTGACGCATTGATGATGGCTATCTGCGTGTTGCCAGCTGGAACGATCAATCTGAATTGGTCACGTTCGGACTCTGGGGGCCGGGCGATCTGGTGCTGCCCTCCTTGATCATGATCGGCCGCTGCAACTGCTCGCTCTCTCCGCAGCGCGTGTGCAGGAGGTGGATCCAAGCCCTGCTGAACGGGAGCAGTTTCTGCTCAATCAAGGTCTGCAGAGCGCCACTCTGCTGCGGCTCAGTCGTACACGGCCAGCGGAATTGCGGCTGTTTCAGCTGCTGCTCTGGATCGGAGAGAGGTTTGGACGTGTCAGTCAACGCGGCGTCAGTCTTTCGTTTGAAGATCTCAATCTCACCCATCGCCATCTGGCCGAGATCTCCGGTCTGACACGGGTGACCGTAACCAAGGCCCTCTCGCACTTTCGCCAGGAGGGCTACTTGCTGAAACAGGGCTCCGATGAATTGTTGCTGCCTGAAGCCCTGCAGCATCTGCAACGAAACTCACGAGGAACGACAGCGTGATGACAAGAGCCAAGCGCAAACGCGGCCCCCCTCTCCCCAGGCTCTCAGGATCAACTCCCAGGATCAAGCCAATCAAGTACAGCTGGCGCTGCTGCTGCCATCTCTGTGTGCGTAATCGGTGCCCTCGCTGCTTGAGAGACCTGGAATTGATCGTGAACAATCCAGCGAAAGCTGCATAAACTCGGCCGTATCTCCTATTTAGCATCTATTTCTCTCTGATTTTTCCCTCCGCTCCTGCGCTCAGATCCCATGGCCAAGCGTCGTCGTTTTCTCGCTCTACTCAGCGGTGGTCTTTTCAGCACTGTTGTGTTGGCCGGTTGCCTGGGCAATCCCCCCAGCAGCACCACCAGCGGAACTGGTTCCACCCCTGCACCCGTGGTCAGCAACGCCAACCTCGAAACCAACACCATCAGCCTCGGTTTCATTCCGATCCTGGAGGCCGCACCGCTGGTGATCGGCGTCGAGAAGGGTTTCTTCGCCAAGCACGGGCTTGATGTGAAGCTCTCCAAGCAGGCCAACTGGGGCGCCGCCCGCGACAACGTGGTGCTCGGCTCCGCCGGTGGCGGCATCGATGGCGGCCAGTGGCAGCTGCCGATGCCGCAGATGATCAGCGAGGGCGCCATCACCAACGGTAAGAAGGTGCCGATGTACATCCTGGCGATGCTGATGAGCCAGGGCAATGGCATCGCCGCTGCCGCGGCGGTCAAGGACGGCAATCTCAGCCTCAATCTCAGCCAGACCTCACCCGGCTTCTTTGACAAGTTCAACCAGAAGGAGGGCCGCAAATTCCGAGCCGCCTACACCTTCGCCAAGGCCAACCAGGAGATCTGGATTCGCTACTGGCTGGCCGGCAATGGTGTGGATCCCGACAGGGCGGTGGAACTGCTGAAGGTGCCCGCCCCTGAAACCCTGCAAGGGATGAAGAACGGCACGATGGAGGCCTTCTCCACCGGGGATCCCTGGCCCTCGCGCATCGCCAAGGACAACATCGGCTACCTGGCTGCCACCACCGCTCAGATCTGGAAGTCGCATCCCGAGGAGTATCTGGCTGTGCGCGCCGACTGGGTGGACAAGAACCCCAATGCCGCCGTGGCTCTGCTCAAGGGTCTGATCGAAGCCCAGCAGTGGCTCGATAAGCCGGAGAACAAGGACGAAGCCGCCAAGATTCTCAGCTCGCGCAAGTGGTACAACGTGCCTCTGCCGGTGCTGCAGGAATCGCTCAAGGGCCAGTACAAGATCGGTGCCAGCGGCAAGCCGGAAACCGATCCCCAGATGGGTCCGCTGTACTGGAACAGCGATCGTGGCAACATCTCCTATCCCTACAAGAGCCTGACCAACTGGTTCCTGATCGAGTCGATTCGCTGGAAGTTCTTCCCCGGCACCGTTGACACCGTCGCCCAGGCCAAGGCGATCAACGACAGGGTGACCCGCGAAGATCTCTGGCGGCAGGCCGCCACCGAGCTGGGCGTGCCCGCCCGGGATATCCCCCCTGGCTCCAGCCGCGGCAAGGAGACTTTCTTCGATGGCATTGTCTATGACCCGGAGAATCCCCAGGCCTATCTGGATTCCCTGAAGATCAAGAAGTGATCGTCCGGGCCCGCCGCCTTCCAGGCCGGCGGCGGGCCCAGCGTCTGATGGCTACTTCGCCTGGTTTATTCCGCTCTGCTCACATACCTCCCCCTCTCTCCAGGATCCGCCCCATGACGACGAGCATCAGCCCCACCAGCCGCCGCGGGGATCGCACACCCCCCACCGGTCTGGCGCTGTGGTGGAAGAACAACCGCAAACTGATTTTCCCGCCGATTTTTGGCATCGGTGGCTTCCTGCTGTTCTGGCAGCTCAGTGCCAGCCTCGGTCTCACCAAGCTGGCCGGACCCCTGAGCCTGTTCACCG
>Ga0172372_10001951_pt1 | contig 31709 bp, 30 predicted proteins | sample LakKiv5m_2_FD_114544 | JGI IMG/M metagenome (GOLD analysis project Ga0172372, IMG submission 114544) | Freshwater microbial communities from Kabuno Bay, South-Kivu, Congo - kab_092012_9.5m | ecosystem: Environmental > Aquatic > Freshwater > Lake | place: Democratic Republic of the Congo... | reverse complement strand
TCCTGATACCGTGATGCAGGTTTGTCTGCACCCAGCCTACGGGCCACATGTGAGAACGTGTTGCGCAGTTGTTTGATGTTCGACGTTTTGATGTCGACTTGCATGATGTCTTCTCCTTTCCTCTATTTATTTGGCTTTTTATTCGCTGACACCGGCCTGGCCGAATTGCCATTTCAGTCTTTCGTAATCCAGCCAGGCACATTGTTCGGCGGTTAGCTCAACGGCCTTGTGCTGTTTGCAGAACTCTTGAAACTGCTCAAACTGCATGACCAGTTCCACGCAAAGTTCTGGATCGCCAATCGAAAACTCGAATTCGACAAAGCGATTGTTCAAGGTGCCCGTCACACGCACATAGCGCGGAATGGATGCCTCCAGAATTCCGTTCATCTCTGGTGGCGGGGTGTCGCTTTTTGATGTTTTGACTTCTTTGATCATTTGGAACCCTCTTGCTTGATTTCCCTAGTAGAGGGGGCAAGGGGTGTGCCAGGTGCTCTAAGTAATTGAAATTATTGGGTAGTAAAAAAATAGAGGGGGAATTCTAAGAAATTTACAGGTGTTGAAAAGATCAATTGCTGCGGTGCAAGTTGATCAAATGATGAAGTTGGACATGCAAATATTTACGCCCGGGCCGTTTATGTCGAGTCTTTTTGAGAATCGAGATTTATCTGAATTGATTAACCTTTTTGGGGTTAGCTTAGACGCGAAGCAACCAGACTAGATTGGCCATAAGATCAGCAAACTTGGTCCAAAAGGCTGATGCCTGGTCCTCGTTTAGCTGTAGTTCTAGGCCCCATACATCGCCCCAAAAATACAAAGGACTTAGCGTGAGTGATCCGCTAGGTCCTTTTTCATTTATGATTTTGTTTCGTGTAGTTTGCAGTACAGGCAGTCATCATGACGAAGCGAAATTCGATGAAGCAGGTCGTAAGCCCGGATCAATTGTCAAACCTGGATGAATTGATCGTTGACAAACGTTATGACAAGCGCGCGAAAGCCAAGAAAGCGCGACGAAATCGTCACTACGAAAAACAGTTTTTGCGCAACGCAGTTACCTCAGGAATTCTTTCTGAGGACCCAGCCTGAGCAATAAGTGGCACGGTCAGTGTCAACATCGTGAGTTTGTGTCAGCTAGTCGACATTGGCAAATTCACGCCTGTTCTACACTTTCCGAAATACTCAGAAAGTGGAGACAGAGATGGGACGAGCGGCCTCTTGTTTGGTATTGCTTGGTGTGCTTCTTTCCTTGGCAGGTTGCTTGGGGGGCGGTGACGCCTCATCCACTTCAAGTACACGAGTCCAACCAGGGCAAACTGACTCGAGGTTCGATCAATTCAACATTGCCAATCAATGCTTTTCAGTCGCCACCGCCGATGGACGCTTTCTGCAGGTCGGTTCTGGCAGTTATAGCCTTGGCAACACACCTTCGCCCTTTTTTTTCAAACCCAGTCGCCTGGGGCAATACTTGTTGTTGGACAGCAATGCAAGTTTTCTCGGACTTTCTAATTCAAACCCTTTTAATCAAGCGCAGCTAATCCAGTTTCTCCGAACTGGCACCGATTTTTTGTCTGGTCTTGGTGATCTCGCGGAAGTGATTGAGCCTTTGAAGCCGGTCAGTGATGGCGTGCGTCAGGCTGGAGAGTCTTTGGGTGAGGCTGTCGATCAGCAAAGTGCAGTATCAAGCAACGATACAACACCCTTTGCACAGGCTGAGCCTGGATTCTTAACTGTGTGGGAAATCATTCCTGCGTCACGACAAAATTCATTTCGGTTCAGGCAACTGGTCACCCAACAATTTCTGGCTGTTCAAAGTGATGGGCTTGCCTTGGTCAGTGGCGAGGCAGAGGCTGGCTCGTTTGTGTTGCAACCCGCGTCGGGGTGTGCCGTGTTTCCTGAGGCCGAGTTGAATGCCACCGGTAAGCCTTTCAAGGGCACCACTTCGAATGGGGAAGTGGTGGGTTGGGTGGACACGCACATTCACATTGGTGGCAGTGAGGCGTTGGGGGGCAAGCTGGCACATGGTCGCCCGTTTCACCCGTTTGGCATTACCAAGGCCTTGAACAGTTGTGAAGCTGACCATGGCCCGCAAGGCACCTTGGGTGTGTTGGACAACCTGTTGGCCACCGGCAGCCCTGTCAACCAACACGCCACGGACGGTTGGCCCACTTTCAGTTATTGGCCCAACCCCAGGTCTCAAACCCATCATCAGACTTATTACGTGTGGATGAAGCGCGCATGGATGGGTGGGCAACGCATTATGGTGAATCACTTTGTGGCCAATGAGGTGATTTGCCAGGTGTGGCCTTTGAAGGAACATGATTGCGATGAAATGGAAAGCGTGAAATTGCAAAGGCAATTGCTGCTGGATCTGGAGGAATATGTTGACGCTCAGGAAGGTGGTCCCGGAAAGGGATGGTTCAGGATTGTTTACGACAGCGCTACGGCGCGTGAGGTGATCGCCGACGGCAAGCTTGCTGTGGTGATGGGTATCGAAAACGAAAAACTGTTCAACTGCGGCGAATTCATGGGCATGCCCGAGTGCACAGAGCAGCAAATTCTGGAGCGATTGGATGAGTTTTATGCGTTGGGTATTCGCAGCGTATTTCCTCTTCATATATTCGACAACGCGTTTGGAGGCACTGAAATTAGTCGCTTCACCAAGGATGCTGCGTTGATGCAGGTCTTCAATGCCGGCAATATTTGGGAAACTGGTCACCCATTTGCAAGTACGACCTGTGAAGACATCGACAGTGCTGAACCGGCAACAGTGGACAGCAAGGACTATGGTTTGTTTGAATTGGCTTTGCTGCAATTGACCAATACCCCGCCCACTCCCGAAGATGTGCCGGGACGGGAGTGCCAGCGCAATGCCCGTGGCTTGACGAAACTGGGTGATTTTTTAATCGATGCCTTGGCCAAGAAAGGCGTGATTGTTGAGACAGACCACATGGGCGCTCTGTCGCGCAAGCGGGTATTGGCCATGATGAAGGAACGTGGCCTGCCGGTGGTGTCCGGACACTCGGGTACCATCAGCGCCGCACGTGATAGCCAGCGCATCGTCGATTCGGGCGGACTTATTTCCAATTTGCCTGACAAACCTTCTCCCACTGCCGTGGACTATATTCAAAAATTGAGTGCCTTGTATCCAGCTGGCAAAGCACCTGCGAGCGGATTTGGTTCAGACATCAACGGCATTCACCAGCAGGCAGATCCCCGCGCTGACGCGGCTGAAAAGCCCTTGGTGTATCCCTTCAAATCACCGATGGGTGACGTGGTGTTTGAGCGCCAGAGAACCGGTGAGCGCGTGTATGACTTGAACACCGATGGTGTGGCCCACTACGGCTTGTACCCGGATTACATCGCGGACATGATGATGCAGCCTGGCGGTAAACCTGCTGTGGCCACTTTGTTCCGGTCGGCTGAAGCGTATTTGCAGTTGTGGGAAAAGGTAGAAAAATTCAGCCGTAACCGTGACTAGTTTGGACTATGCTGCAACGGTGTAACTTTTGATCGTTGCTGGCGAACTCTGTTCTGAGCCGCAAGCCAAAACTTCGGTTTCACGAATCCAAACTTTAAAACTTCGCAGGTTTGCGCCAATGAATTCTCGACTTCAACACATGCCCGCCCAAAGCGAGCACTTTCTTCGCACACCCTGTTTGGCGGGTAGCGACATTGAATCCAAGCGCGGCGAGTTGTTGCAATACTTTCATGCGAGTTTTGATCGCTATGAGTCGCTTTTTGAATTGTTGAGCTGTGATGAGGCTTATTACAAAAAGCCGATCAGCTTGCGCCACCCACTGATTTTTTATTTTGGCCACACGGCCACTTTTTTTATTAATAAATTTTTGTTGGTGGGGCTGATCGATCAACGAATTGATCCGCGCCTGGAATCCATGTTCGCAGTAGGTGTGGATGAAATGAGTTGGGACGATCTGGACGATGCCCGCTATGATTGGCCCACTGTTGAGGAGGTGAGGGCCTACCGCAACAAAGCTAGGGAGGTGATTGACCAGGTGATTCGCCACACGCCGTTTACCCTGCCGATTGGCTGGAATGATCCATTTTGGGCGGTGGTAATGGGGATTGAGCATGAACACATTCACTTGGAAACCTCGTCGGTGCTGATGCGGCAACACGCCTTGCACTATGTGAAGCCACACCCTGCCTGGCAGCCATGTCAAAAAACCGGCGATGCACCGAGAAATGAACTGGTTGATATTCCCCCAGGCCGCGTGGTGTTGGGGCGTGCGTTGAGTGAGCCGATTTACGGCTGGGACAATGAGTATGGTCGTCACCAAGCCGATGTGCCAGCGTTTCAAACTACTCAATATTTGGTCAGCAACAGTGAGTTTTTGGAATTTGTGAATGCTGGTGGTTACGCCAATACACGCTATTGGGATGAAGAAGGCGCGAGTTGGAACGAGTTTGCCAAGGCCACGCACCCCACTTTCTGGGTGCGTGATACCGATGCGCAAGAATCTTGGAAACTTAGACTGCTTACCGAAGAAGTGCCCATGCCCTGGGACTGGCCTGTGGAAACGAACTACCACGAGTCGCGGGCGTTTTGCCGTTGGAAAGCTGAGCAAACTGGCCAGCCAGTGCGTTTGCCAACCGAGGATGAGTGGAACCGCATTTATGACCATGCACAGCTTGCAGATGTATCACCCCACGCGCGGGCCAACGCCAATTTGCACTTGGACTATTGGGCATCAAGCTGCCCGGTAAACCAATTTGCGCATGGAGACTTGTTCGATGTGGTGGGCAATGTGTGGCAGTGGTGTGAAACCCCCACTTACCCTTTTGACGGTTTCGATGTGCACCCGATTTACGATGATTTCACAAGCCCCACGTTTGACAATCGCCACAATATCATCAAAGGCGGCAGCTGGATTTCATGCGGCAATGAAAGTCGTCACGCTTCACGCTATGCCTTTCGGAAACACTTTTTCCAACACGCCGGTTTTCGTTATGTGGTGACCGACACCCCGGCCACCAATCCTTTGTCGACTTATGAAAGTGACGCGCTGGTCTCGCAGTACGCTGAATTCCATTACGGCGAAGAATCGTTGGGGGTGCCCAATTTCGCGAAAACCATGTCTGACTTGGCGATTACTGTTCACCAACAATATGGCAACGGCGCGTTCGGCAAGGCACTTGACCTGGGTTGCGCCACTGGCCGCTCGAGCTTTGAGTTGGCCCGCGTGTTTGACAAGGTACTTGGAATTGATTTCTCGACCCTGTTGATTCAGGTCGGCATTCGGCTTAAGGAGACAGGCACCATCCGTTACACCTTGCCAGACGAAGGCGAATTGCTGAGCTATTACGAGCGCAGGCTTGACACTCTTGACCTGGCTGACACCGCTGGGCGAGTGGAGTTTTGGCAAGGTGACGCTTGCAATTTGAAGGATATCTATACCGGCTTTGACCTCGTATTGGCGGCCAATTTGATCGACAGGCTGTATGCGCCTCGGCGATTTCTGACTGAGGTGGCGAGTCGGGTAAATCCCGGCGGTCTGTTGGTACTGGCTTCGCCTTACACCTGGTTGGAGGAATACACCAAACGCGAGGAGTGGATTGGAGGCTTTAAGAAAGACGGTGAGTCTTACAGCACACTGGATGGTTTGAAGGAAATTTTGAACGGTGCTTTCACGCTGGTGGATACACCGAAGGCGGTGCCATTTGTGATTCGAGAAACCCGCCGCAAACACCAATACACACTGAGTGAGGTGACAGTTTGGAGGCGGGTAACACACTAAAGGAAAGGTAATTCACCACAGGGTTCCAATATTAGCCATTGGAACCCTGTCTTGGTCGGCTATCGACTATAGAGCATCAAATTCAAAGTATTTCTTGAATCACTCACCACGCCCGAAGTGGCTTCATTTCTCAAGGCAGTGGCCACATTGCCGGGTGCAATGCCTTTTGAAAGTAGTTTGGCGGCAGCGCCCGCCACATGGGGTGAGGCCATGGATGTGCCGCTCAATACCTGTTGAGCGTTGTCATTGTTGATGCCGGCCGAGGTAATTTCGCTGCCCGGTGCAAACAGGTCGACGCAACTGCCAATGTTGGAGAAAGAGGAGCGTCTGTCGTTGCGGTCGGTGGATGCCACAGTCAAGGCCAAAGGTTCACGGGCTGGCGAGAATTCGCATGCATCACGTGAATCGTTGCCCGCAGCCACTACAGTGACAATCCCTGTGTTGTGGGCTGCACGAATTGCTTGATCCACTGCGCTGGAAGCTCCACCGCCCAGACTGAGGTTCATTACCGCTGGCTTTACATGGTTTTGAATTACCCAATCAATGCCTGCCACCGTTGATGACGAAGTACCTGTGCCCGCGCAATTAACCACACGTACACCGTGGAGAATCACATTTTTTGCCACGCCAAACTGCGTGCCACCAATAGTGCCCGCAACGTGGGTGCCATGCCCGTTGCAATCGCTGGGTGTGGATGATGGGTCAAACGGATCCGAAGGATTACCAGAGGATGGGGGTGGGGAGCTGGGAGAACCGAACAAGCCCCCAAACAACCCGCCACCACCAAGAAATCCACCGCCCAGAAAACCGCCACCTAACAAGCCGCCCGACGAAGAGCCGATTGTGGCGTCAAAACCGTTGCCCACGCGCCCCCGGAACTCAACGTGGCTTGCTCGCAAGCCCGAGTCTACGACGTAGGCATGTACTTGGGCACCTGTGGATGAGTAGGTGTATCGCATGTCTCGCGCATTTTCACGAGTGTCCAAACGGTCCAGGCCCCAGGTGGCATTGTTTTGCGTAATTTCGTTGTTTAGTTTGAATGTTTGGTCTTGTTCAACATAGGCCACCAAGCCACTTCGGTTCAAGCCGCGAGCAATGTGGTCGGGCAGGTTGACTGCAAAACCCTTGAATACGTTCTGATAGCGAAAGTTGATTTGTTGTGCGGGTAAACCCAGTTGGGCTTGTGCCTGATCCAGCAGGTTTTTAACAGGAGTGCCAATAGGCAAATCCAGAATTTGAGTCAGTGTTGCGGTGTCCTTAAGTACAACAATGTATTGGTTTTGGATGGGTTCGGCTTGGGACAGACTTGCTGTGGCGAACAAGCTTAAGGTTGCAGTGATCCGAATAAGACGAGAAGGCATGAAAGCTCCGTATAAATAGTAGGCAACACCATTTCATTGATACTTCGCCTGACAAGAATCCGATTCGTATTGAGTGACTAAATGAATCGTCAAATCAGTGCAATAGACCAAGTCTGCAAACCGTGTGTCTTCACATGATAATTGATGCTTTTTTATGCCTGGTCTGTAAGCACTTTTGAAGTGCTTCACTGTGGTATGTTGTTAAAAGTTCAAATACAACTTTCACTGGAATATGAATAACAACAACAGCCACAGTATCGTCATCGGATATATTCTCTGGATTTTTGGTTTCATGGGCGCACACCGTTTTTATTACGGGCGGCCCATCTCCGGCATCATCTGGTTTTTCACACTTGGACTTTTTTTGATCGGCTGGATCGTAGACTTGTTCTTGATACCCAGCATGGACAGAAGCGCCGATCGACGCTTTTTGACTGGTCCGATCAACTACAACATTGCTTGGGTGTTGCTCACATTTTTGGGTATTTTCGGTATCCACCGCTTTTACCAGCGCAAGTGGATTACTGGTGTGATCTACCTGCTCACCGTGGGCTTATTTGGTATCGGTATTATTTACGACTGGTGCACCCTGAATGACCAAATCGATGAACTTCATCGAGATGGTGCATTGAGCCAATAGGGTTTACTTCACAGTGCCGAAATGTTTTTCGGTGTCGCGAATGAATCCATCGAACAAAGCCAGTTTGGCGGCTGGGCTAATCAGCTTTAAGGGCAAGCCCAGCCCGAAGCGCCCGGCCATGGCGAACTTCCATACAAAGCGGCAGCCTTCATCTGTGGGTGTGACTTCATACAACTCTGCAAACTGTTTGAATGCGGGTGCATTGGCCTGTTCCACATAAAAGGCATGGCGACGTTCTGCTTCGTCCCAAATGAAAAATCGTTCTTTCAACTTGATGGTGTTGAAGTTTGCTGCCACCTCGCGGGTAGTCCCCACTCGGAAAGGCCGTTCGCTGGTGTAGCGGCCGTTCAAGGCCTTGCACCATGCCAGTGGCTTGTCAGCCACCAAGCCTGCCCATACTTCGTCGGCGGTGGCGCTCAGATGCATTGAATACTCGAAGCGAAGCGGGGCGGTGTCGAAAAACGATTCGTCAGTGACCTTGTCGAGGTCGAACCAAATGGCCATTCAAAGTCTCCTTGTCTGTTGAGGGCATCTTTTTTTCATATTGTATTCATCTTTCCGTGGCGCCTTGTTCATGTAACAGCACAGTTTAGGTTAAGGCTCGGCGTTCAAACTGATTTTCATGCGGATATGTTCTGCACTTGATCGAGAAACCCCAAAGGAGAAATATCATGAAAAAGATTATTGCAGTCTCACTTGCTTTTGGCTTCAGTGGCGCAGTATTGGCCAGTGATTTGACCTACGGCGATGGTACTTACCACGTTGTTAAAGAATCGAAACCGTCCAGCTTGACCCGCGCTGAAGTGCTGTCCAACACTGAAAGTACCAATGTGGCCAATGCACTGGATGGTTCTGTAACACCCAGCTATGCCCCAAATACTATGCTTACTCGCTCGGATGTGATCCGTAAAATGGAAGGTTTCCAGTATGCGGACTTTGGTGATGCAACTAACCCGACTCCTTGGGTGAAGGTGCGGGACGACAACAGCAACTTTGCGCAGGACGAAAGCAGCAAACCTGCGACAAAAACCAACTGATCTGTCGGTTTTCGCTTTCTTCATCTCACCCCCTGGGCTGTAAAAAGTCCAATTTTTGGCCCGAGCAATCGGGCCTTTTTTATTCATCAAACATTCATATTCCAAACCGCACTTGTTCATTGAGGCCTTTGGCTTAGGTTAAGGCGATGCGCTCACACTGAGTTCACGCAGACTGATTGCAATAACCGATTACCAACCCGTTTAGGAGAAATACGATGAAGAAAACGATTGCACTGTCACTGGTCTTTGGACTGAGTGGAACTGCCATGGCGGCCAGCGACCTGTTTATGGGTGATGGCACCAACCATGTTCGTATGGACAGCAAGCCATCTAACTTAACTCGAGCGGAGGTCCTTTCCAAAACAGACAGCAGCAATATCGCGAATTCGCTGGACGGTACGGTATTGCCCAGCTACAGGCCAAGTTCGACGTTAACCCGCGCAGAGGTAATACGAAGAATGGAAGGTTACAGGTATGTTGAGTTTGGCGATGGAACCAGCATGAACCCTTGGGAGAGAATCAAGTAATCATGATTTTTCCATTCACTTTGGGGCTTTACAAAGCTCCTTGGTAGGGCCTGAATTTCAGGCCTTTTTTTCTTCATAATGATTTATATTACATTCTAATGTCTGGTCAAAATCCGTTCATTTTGCGTTCATTTGTGTTGATGAACTACTTCATTGGAAGTTCAGTGATCGTTCATCTTGACCGTTGACAATGGGGCTCCACATAAAAACCAAGGAGTACCCCATGAAAACCAGTTCCTGTTCCGTGTTGGCGTTGTTGATGCTTGGCGCACTTTCAACCAATGCGCAGGCAGGCCAGGTAAGAACCGACGGCCAGGACATTATTCTTTCCACCAAAGGTGGATTGAAACTTCAAACGGAAGACAAAAGCGCAGGCTTTCAAATCGGCGGACGTTTGCAGTGGGATTACACGCAAGATGAGTCCGATACAGCAGCGAACGGCAACGAAACACTGGAAGATTTTGATGCGCGTCGCGCACGAATTTTCTTGCGTGGTCACTTCAATGATTTCGAAATGAAGGGCGAGTTTAATCTTGCTGAGTCTGGCACCAGCGGTGGCAGTGTCACCGATTTGTACCTTAAATACAAAGGTTTCGGCGAAATGGCGAACGTGACGGTGGGCAAGCAGCGCGTTCCATTTGGTTTGGAGGTACTGACCAGTGCGAACGACATTTCCGCCCTCGAACGTTCTGCCATAACCGAGCTTTATACGCTGGATCGCTCTGCAGGTTTCAAGCTAAGCGGTCGGGGTATGGAAGATCGGTTTACCTACGGCATTGGTTTGTTTGAAGCCAATGGTAACGGTACGAACGATTTTCAAGAACAGGCTTTTGCTGGACGTGTAACTTTCGCCCCGATCATAACCAAGAGTAGTCTTCTGCATTTTGGTGCAGGTTTTCAAACAATTGGTGCAACTGATCCTTTGCAAGAATCCGATACAGCGAACTTTGAAGTGGCAGGAGCCTTTGGTCCAGTTCATGCGCAAGCCGAATACTTTACTTCTGATGTTGGACCACAAAAATTTGATGGTTATTACGTTCAGGTCGGGTATTTATTGAATGGTGGGCATCGTCCATACACCGACGGCATATTCAAGCGTGTGAAGCCTGTTCAAGGAGGTACGTGGGAACTGGTGACGCGTTTTGAGGAAGGTGACGGTGACTTTGGCGATGTTGGGCTGGATGAAATCGATGGCCAGCAGACCACGTTCGGCGTGAATTACTACATGAACGATGCGGTTCGAATCGGTTTGAGTTACATGGATGGTGAAAGTAATACTAACAGCGACAGCGGCAATGAGCTGCGTATGCGCTTGCAGTTCACTTACTAAGTCATTTCGATAAGATGAACGCCAGATTAACAAGCCAAAAAATCTGGTGTTTATCACCGATAATCCCTAGCATCTGGATGTTGATCTGATGCCAAAGGGAATGGTGATGTTTAAGACCCGTATTCTGCTGGCCTTTGTGGCTTTGGCGCTGGTGGCGGTTGCTCAAGGGGTGATCGGCTACTTCGCCATGGTTACGGCCAGTCAGAATGTTCAAAAAGGCCGAGTCGCCAACGAGCTTTTAGTGGGTTACATGGACCTGCTTTCCAACAAACAGTTGCTAAGAACCCAACTGACCAACGAGATGACTGGGCTGGAGTCTGATCCCCAGCAAAGTCAGGTTTATTACTTCAACATGATCCGCACCCTCGATACGCTGGATCAACTTGCAGAAACCTCGAAAGGTTTGACTCGTGGCGATCCAGAGCTCTTGCCTGAGCATGAAGAGCGAAGCCAAAGTCTGGTGATATTGCGAAAAGGGGTGAACCAGCTAGGCTCTGTCATGACAGCTTCAGAATGGAAATTTGAAGCGGTGACCCCCCAACAGAAGCGCCAAAAACTCGATCAGATTTTTGATGTGTCCGATAGGCAGGATTTGAGGGTGGCACTGACCCAGAGCATTGCGCGAGAACGCTTGATTACTGCACGAGATCGCGCTGCGGCAGACGTGTCACTGAACTTTATGACCAATGTGGTTGTGATTGCCACGGTTGGCCTGGCTCTCTTCATGGTGATGCTTGCCTTTTATTTTGTGAGGTCTTTGAGTAAACCAGTTGAGCGTTTGATTAAGGGGGCTGAAGCTCTGCAGGCGGGGAACCTGAGCTATCGTATTCCCGCCTTCGGACGTGATGAGTTCTCTCAGGTGGCGCGCAGCATGAATGACATGGCTCGGGAAATTGCACGCCTGCGCGCCAACGACGAACAGGTGCGGGAGCAGCTTGAGGTGCAGGTGAGTGAGCGAACCAATGAACTACAGGAGGCCTTGCACCGCCTTGAAAAAATCGAGCTTCGCCGCAGGCAGATGTTTGCCGACATCAGTCATGAGTTGAAAACGCCCACGACAGCCATTCGAGGTGAGGCCGAGATCAGTTTGCGCCACGGTGGCAACAATCCCATCGAGTGCAAGGAAACACTTGAGCGCATTGTTCAATACACACAGCAACTGAACTACATTGTGGACGACATGCTGACCTTGGCGCGTAGCGATATTGATGCACTTGTTCTGGATCGCAGGGCAGTGGATGTTTCAACGTTGTGCTACGAGTCGATCGCCTATTTCCGGCCGCAGATCAGTCAGAAGGGATGTGCAGTCGAAGCGCAAATTCAAAGTGACAGCCTCGTGTTGGGCGATGCGCAGCGCTTAAAGCAGGTTCTGAATATTATTTTGGACAATGCGATTCAATACAGCGGCCCGGGGGCGGTGATACGGATCAGTACTGCATCGGTGGAAGATTCTGAAAACATGCGTCGCTGCGAAGTGACGATTGAAGACAATGGGCCGGGTATTCCTGAAAAGGAGTTGGGAAGGGTTTTTGAGCGTCACTATCGGGGCACCATGGCCAAGTTGCTAAGGCCTGACGGCAGTGGTTTGGGTCTGCCACTTGCAGCAGCGATTGTGCGAGCACACCACGGCACCATTGACATAAGCAGTGAAGAAAACAAGGGATGCCGAGTCACGATCAATTTACCGGCATTTGATTCAGTGATTGAGGATGCAGTATGAAAGTGTTGATTGTTGAGGACGATGCGCGTGTATCAAGTTTTCTGGATCGTGGCTTGAAAGCAGAGGGATATCGCCCCCAAGTGGCACACAATGCCAGCACGGGTATTTCCATGGCCAAGGCCTTGCAAAAAGAAGTGCGTGAAAACTTTGAAAGTGCGGTGGTGATTCTTGATGTGATGCTGCCTGATGGATCGGGTCTGGATGTGTGCCAAACCTTGCGCGCAGAAGGATTCGCTTTGCCAGTTTTGATGCTGACTGCATTGAATTCAGTTGAAGATCGGGTGGCAGGTTTGCGCATGGGCGCTGACGATTACCTCGGTAAGCCATTTGCATTCGATGAAATTTTGGCTCGAATTGAAGCCCTGGGTCGTAGGATAGGTAACTCTGTCCCCAAGCAAATCAGGAAGAATTTAGAAGTAGCTGACCTGAATCTTGATCTGGAAAAAATGCGCTTGTCACGTGCTGGGCGAGAAATTCAATTGACTGCGAAAGAGTTGGCACTGGTGGAACTATTGATGAGTGCGCCAGGTAGACTTTTCAGTAGGGAGCGTATTCTTTCGAATGTATGGGGCGTAAACGAAGACCCGCTAACCAATGTAGTGGATGTTTACATTCGTCGCCTGCGCGCCAAGATCGATCTTGAGGGTTTGCCACCTCTGATCCACACCCAGCGTGGTTTGGGTTACCGGCTGGAGTCTCTGCAGGAGCCAGATTGCCAGTGATGTTCATCTGGCGTTCATTTGGGATTCCGGTTTGATTCATCGGGCAAGGAAGTTCTGGTTCATTTTGATCTTTCAGAATGAGTTTTTGAAAAGCAATGGTTGTTTTTCGAACCTCAATCTGAAGGAGCATAAGATGAAAAATTCCAGTTTAGTTCGCACCACCTTGGTATCCGCCGGCTTGGTATTCAGCGGTGCCGCTTTCGCTAATACAGCTGTCGTGAGCAGTAATATCACTGAAGCTGAAGTATTGAAAGCCCAGAAGATATGGGGCGAGGCTGTCGTTCAAATTTCCAAGGACTTCGAAGCAGGCGGTCTGGAAAAAGCTAAGAAGACCACAAAAGCGGCATTGGATAAAACATATGCCTATGACATGGGGCCCGTTTTGTTCAAGCCCACACTGGCACCAATTCCGCAGAACATTCGCAGTACAGAAGAGGGTGCTTTGTCCTACTACGTGGGCGGCAATAAAAAATTCCCAAATGACACTGGCTTTGCCTTGAAAGGCTGGAGAAATGTAGAGTCCAAAAACTCTGTCATTCACCTGAATGGCAACACAGCCTTGACCATGGGTAACGTCAGCTTTACCGACAAGAATGGCAAGGTGACCACAGTCGACAAAACCTGGGGCTATGTGAAAGACAGCGCAGGCAATGTGAAGATTGTGCTGCACCACTCCTCATTGCCATACACCAACTAAATATCCAGGTGGCCGATGCACAAGTCGGCCATTTATCCTGTTCTCATGGAAGCATTTGTGATGAACCAACAACAATCAAAATGGATAAAAGCCGCAGTGCTGAGCACTGCAGTATTTTGTGCCCCGGTTTGGGCAAGCACGGGCAAGCTGGTGTTGACCGGCGGTGTAAGTACCGTAGAGGGTGCTGGCGGTGGCGGTATCACGCCGTGGGCTTTTATTGGTACACAGGCCACAGAAAATGAACTGGGTTTTGCAACGAACCTGACCCAGGTTGAAACCCAGGATTATTCGCTGACCACTTATGGCGCCACTGTAGGCTGGAATGAGCGGGTCGAGTTTTCGCTGGGCGAGCAGGTGCTCGATACAGGTATCACCGGAACAGCCCTTACCGGCGCTGGTCTGGATTTGAAACAGCAAATCGTCGGCGTGAAAGTGCGCGTATTCGGTGATGGTGTATTGGACGCCGACACATGGTACCCGCAGGTGGCGGTGGGTCTGCAGCACAAATCGCTGGATGCAGCTGCTTTGGAGCCAACGTTGACCTCACTTGGCGCTGATGACAGCGGAACCGATTTTTACGTCACTGCGACCAAGCTGTTTTTGAAACAAGGCATATTGGTCAACGGCACTTTGCGTGCTACGAAGGCCAATCAGAACGGCTTGTTGGGTTTTGGGTCAAGTACGGATGACAGTTACGAACTGATGCCCGAAATCTCTGTGGCGAAGCTGTTGAGTCACAACCTTGCGATTGGTGCGGAATATCGAATGATGCCAAACAATCTGGAAGCTGCTGGTCGCAATGCGGGCCTGAACAGTGGTTTGCGTGCAGACGACTGGATGGACTTATTCGTAGCCTGGGCTCCAACCAAGAACCTGTCGTTGACTGCGGCCTATGTCGACCTTGGTCGAATTGTACCTGCGACTACAGAGGGTCGCAGCCAGACCGGCTTTTACCTCTCTGCCCAGCTGGCATTTTGAAGGAGTACGTAATAATGAAATCAATTCGATCTTTTGTTGCTGCAATCGCGATAATCATGAGCATTCCACTTTCCGCTCAGGCTGGTTCCGAGAAGTCTTTGTATGAACAACTGGGCGGTAAAGAAAGTATACGCACTGTCATGGACGACTTCGTAGTTCGTCTGAAGGCTGACCCGCGCATTGGTGATCAGTTTGCGGCTACCAATGCAGACCGACTTGCGTCTCAATTAACAGATCAAGTTTGTGAGGCAGCAGGTGGACCTTGCAAGTATGTTGGTTTGGACATGAAAGCAGCTCATGCAGGGATGACGATTACCAAAGCTCATTTCAATGCACTGGTTGAAGTGCTCCAAGTCAGCATGAATGCGCACAGTGTACCTTTTGATGTTCAACTTGAGGTGTTGAGCATGCTGGCGCCCATGCACAGGGATGTCATCACTGTCAGGTGAACATGAACAAGGCCCCGAGCTTACTGTACTCGGGGTCTTTGCTGGCACCTTGCTCTTGCTGAATCAATTTGACTTGTGCCATAACCTTTTCCCAGTTGTTTTCAGTGTCTGGGTTGGAGAGACTGCTGCGTCGAAGGTCGAAGGCTTCGGCGAATACCTCCATACCCGTCCTGATATCGATGCCTTCATAGAAACAGCTTTGGATACCTTGCAGGGTGTCGCGGTCCAACACCCGACCGCAAGATGTATCCAGACTGCCCCCAAACACCTCATCAATCCAGTCAACCGATGCGTCAAAAAACAGATTGATTTGTCGGCCGTTGGCCACGCGGTGTGGATGGCCCGCTGGAACAAATACACCTGTAGATCGGATCCATTGTCCGTCACAAAAGCATTCCACATCGTTGTTGTCCATGTCGATGGCAATTTGATGTGTCCAGTGGGCGTGATCGCTGGTTGCGCCTGGTACGCCTATAAAAACGGCCAAGCCCATGGTGCAGGCGAACTTCTCGTTCAGTACCAAGATTTTATCGGTCATGACATTACCAACGATTCAACAATTTTTAACAGTGTAACGACTGTTAATCCACTTGTCCTTGAATGTATCCACTATTACTGAATTGGCTGAACCAAGGAGTGGCTGTCTTTCCGTTGAATCAGTTTTGGTTTGTGTGAACAACTTTATAGGCTTCAACAAAGCGGAGTGGTTGTTTTTTGGGGCGACCTGTTTTCATGTCGATACACACCCATTGGGTGTGACCTTGCATCACAGTGGTGTGGTCGCTTTCGCGTACAAACTGGTATTGGCGAATCATGTCGGCTTTACCATCGTTGTGGCTGATCCAGGTTGCAATCCAGAGCGTGTCGCCAGCGAAGGTGGGGCGCTTGTATTCCATGTGGTGTTGGCGTGCCACGCAGCCATAGCCCAGCTTTACAAAGTCTTGAAAGGTAAGGCCGAGTTGAGCAGAGTGCAAAGCCGCGATGGCTTGCATCCACATCAGGTAAATGGTGTTGTTGGTGTGCTCGAATTCATCGAGATGTTCGGGTTGTACAGTAAGCTTGCCAATGAATTGCGGGGGGCAATTCCAAACACTGGGGTCAGTGTCGGTGATTGGGACGGGTTCGAGATCGCTGTCTTTGAAAATGTTTGAGTTGCTCATGCGGTTGGGGATGCCATGGAATTTTCTTTGCGGTATGGTGATGTTTAAGGAGAGTTTATGGAAACGCTTGGTGAGAGTAAACCTCTGCGCTTGCTGTTTGTGGGCGCCGGTGGAGTGGGCGCATACTACGCAGCACGTTTGATTGGAGGTGGAAATTCAGTATTGTTGATGGCGCGTGGAAGTCATCTTGAGGCTTTGCGCCAAGATGGATTGCGAGTTGAGCATAACCATTTCTCATTCCAGGAACCGGTGTGTGCAGTCGATGAGGTGACCCTGCAAAGCGATTACCGATGCGGTGATTTCGATGCTGTTGTGCTCACTTTGAAGTCGCAAGACACTGCCAATTGGCTCGGTTCAACCTCTGCTTGGTTGGATAGTGCGTCCACACCGATTTTGTCATTGCAAAATGGAGTTGAAAACGAAGGTGTCCTTGCCAATCTGCTTGGTGCACAACGTGTGGTCGGTGGTTTGGCTGTCAGAATCGGTGCGCACATTGTGTCACCCGGATGTGTCAAAGCACAGGGTTTGGGTCAAATTGTTCTGGGTGCATGGCCCAATTCGGTTGTCAATGGAGGCTTACAGGGCCTAGTGAAAAGGCTGGCGGACGCTTTCAATGCTTCAGGAATTCCTACCCGTGCAGTTGCCAATATTCGCCATGAGTTGTGGAAAAAACTTTTGGTGAACAATGGTGTTAATCCGCTGTCGGCTTTGACCAGACGGGATACTGGTTTTTTAACGAAACATCCACATTACCGGCAAGTCATTTACGCCGCCATGCAAGAGGTTGCAGCGGTTTCAAGCGCTGACGATGTGGTGTTGAGCCAGTCAGATGTGGATGAGATGTTCAAGTTGATCTGTGAGTTCGATCCGATTAAAACTTCGATGTTGGTCGACCTTGAAAAGGGCCGGCCTTTGGAGTTGGATGCAATCAGTGGCAGTGTGCTTCGACGTGCTGAACGCTTGGGAATCGATACACCCGTAACAGCATTGATTCATTCGATGCTCAGCAGCTAATTACTTTCCGAACCTTTCTTTGGGCAGCTTTTGAACCGCGATCAAGGATCGGTTGATGTGCTCCGCCAGAATTTGCGTGGCCAGTTCGCTGTTGCGGTTCAAAGTGGCGTTCAAAATTTCCTCGTGCTCGGAATGCACATCGCGTGGAATGGGCTTCTCCGAAAGAATCAGCCTGCGATAACGTTCTGACTGCATGTAGAGCAGGTGCTGAAACTGCTTAAGCCAACGTGAAGGGCAGGCGGAAATGAGCGTGTCGTGAAACAAGCGGTTCTTGCGTTCCCACTCGCTGCGGGTTTCAACGGTTTCTTCGCCCAAGCGTGACTCTGCTCGGCTCAGCATGTGAAATGCACCCATCACCTCGGCTTCCCATTGATCATCGCCTAGGGCGATGGCTTGGCGCAGGGCCTCTGTTTCAATCATGACGCGAGTGCGGGTAATGTCCTGAAAATCCTCGGGAGACATCGGGGCAACTGTAAAGCCACGGTGCCCTTGTGCTACCACCAGTCCTTCATTCAGCAGCAACTGCAGCGCTTCACGCAGGGTGCCAGCACCTACCTCATAATCGTCTTTCAGGTGTTCTACCCGTAGCTTGGTACCCGGCTTGTGCACGCCTTCAATGATGTCGTTGCGCAACTTGCGGTAAGCAGTTTCGGCCAGGGTCAAGCTTTCGCCGTTGGTGACGCTGCCCGGCAATGAGACCACTTCATTCATACACACCCCAAAAAATTCTTTCTGTTTCGCCATTGTAGACGAGTTGCGGTGTTAATCAATATTGTCGAAGAAAAATAATTTTCTCGAGAAAATATATTGACGTCGAGAAAAATAAGTTTTATCGTTTGTTCATGGTTTAATCGATTGGCAAGGAAGAATGCAATGAAAGAAGTCTTGAACTTCATCAACGGGGAATTCGTGGCAACGGGAAACACATTTCCAAAGCACTCGCCCTTGAATAACGCGGTGATTGCGCAGGTGCATGAAGCTGGCCGCGCGCAGGTGAATGATGCTGTAGCCGCAGCCAAGGCAGCATTGAAAGGCCCATGGGGCAGGATGCCCGTGGCCGACCGTGTGCAAATGTTGTACGCGGTAGCCGATGAAATCAATCGCCGCTTCGATGACTTTTTGCAGGCTGAGGTTGCCGACACTGGTAAACCGATGAGCCTGGCCAGTCACATTGATATTCCCCGCGGGGCGGCCAATTTCAAAGTATTCGCCGACACCATCAAGAATGTGCCCACAGAATGCTTTGAGATGGCCACTCCGGATGGACGTGGTGCGTTGAACTATTCAATTCGTCGCCCGGTTGGTGTAGTGGGCGTGATTTGTCCCTGGAACCTCCCGTTGTTGTTGATGACCTGGAAAGTGGGCCCTGCGCTGGCCTGTGGCAACACCGTGGTGGTGAAGCCCTCCGAGGAAACGCCGCAAACTGCTGCACTGTTGGGTGAGGTGATGAACAAGGTGGGCGTACCACCAGGCGTGTACAACGTGGTTCATGGCTTTGGTCCGGATTCCGCAGGTGAGTTCGTGACTACCCACCCCGATGTGAATGCAATTACTTTCACTGGCGAAACACGCACCGGCGCAGCCATCATGAAAGCGGCTGCGCAGGGCGCGCGCCCAGTCAGCCTTGAAATGGGTGGCAAGAATGCCGCCATTGTGTTTGCAGACTGCGATTTTGATGCAGCCATTGAAGGCACCATGCGCTCCGTGTTTGCCAACAGCGGGCAAGTGTGTTTGGGCACTGAACGTGTGTATGTGGAACGTCCGATTTTCGACAAATTTGTGGCTGCCATGAAGAAGGGCGCGGAGAGCCTGAAGCCCGGATTGCCAGACCACAAAGACACTGGCATTGGCCCCGTGATTTCTCAAGAACACCGCGAGAAAGTGCTGGGCTATTACCGCAAGGCGGTGGAGCAGGGCGCAACAGTGGTGACTGGTGGTGGCGCATTTGAGATGCCTGGCGAACTGAACCAGGGCGCTTGGGTACAGCCCACCATCTGGACCGGCTTGGATGACGATGCAGCTGTGTGTGTGGAGGAAATTTTCGGGCCCTGCTGTCACATTGCGCCATTCGATTCTGAAGACGAAGTTGTGGCGCTAGCCAATAACAATGTGTACGGCCTTTCAACCGCTGTTTGGACCCAGAACCTGGCCAAAGCGCACCGCGTAGCCGCATCGATTGAGGTGGGTTTGGCTTGGGTGAACAGTTGGTTCTTGCGCGATTTGCGCACACCCTTTGGTGGTGCCAAGCAATCGGGTATTGGTCGCGAAGGGGGTGTGCACTCGCTCGAGTTTTACACCGAACTTAAAAACATTTGCGTGAAGCTGTAAGGAGTCCACGATGAACGCACCCGCTTCACCAGAAATTGGATTGAGCATTGAGGCCAACGGCCTTCAAACAAATTATCACGATCAAGGCCAGGGCACGAACCTGATGTTGATTCATGGTTCAGGCCCTGGTGTTTCGGCTTGGGCGAACTGGCGCTTGGTGATACCCGGTTTTGCAAAACAATTCCGTGTGGTTGCCCCAGACATGGTGGGCTTCGGTTTCACTGAGCGCCGCCAAGGCTACCAATACAAGCTGGACAACTGGGTGGCCCATGCCGTAGGCGTGATGGATGCGCTGAAAATTGAGCAAACAGACCTGATCGGCAATTCCTTTGGTGGTGCTGTTGCGCTGGCCTTGGCGATTCGCCACCCCAGTCGTGTTCGCAAGCTGGTGTTGATGGGCAGTGTAGGTGTGCCATTCCCGATTACTGAAGGACTGGATGCAGTGTGGGGTTACCAGCCGTCATTCGAGAACATGCGTCGCATTATGGATTACTTCGCCTACGACCGTGGCCTTGTGAACGATGAGCTGGCTCAGTTGCGTTTTCAGGCCAGCATTCGCCCCGGTTTTCAGGAAAGTTTCTCAGCCATGTTCCCCGCGCCGCGACAGCGCTGGGTAGATGCCATGGCCAGCCATGAAAGCGATATTCGAGCGCTGAATAAAAGCACATTGATTGTGCATGGCCGGGATGATCAGGTCATTCCCTTGAGCACTTCGCTGTGCCTGCACGAAATGATTGTGGATTCGCAACTGCATGTTTATGGCAAGTGCGGGCACTGGACCCAGATTGAACACGCTTCGCGCTTTGAGCGCTTGGTGACCGACTTCCTGCAAGAGGCTTAAAGCAAATGGACACTACTCAAATTCGCGACTTGGGCGATGAACTTTATAACGCATTGACCCAACGGCACACGATTGCTCCGCTAACCAGCCGTGGTTTCGACATCACGATTGAAGACGCGTATCACATTCAGCAGCGGATGATTGCGCGACGCTTGGACAACGGCGAGCACATTATCGGCAAGAAAATTGGCGTGACCAGTGCTGCCGTGATGAACATGCTGAATGTACACCAGCCCGACTTTGGCTACCTGCTCAATGGCATGGTGTACAACGAAGGCGAAGCCATTGAGGCGGCAAGCCTGATTCAACCGCGTGCGGAAGGTGAAATCGCATTCTTGATGAAACGCGATTTGATGGGCCCCGGCGTAACCGCCGCCGATGTGCTGGCTGCCACAGAAGGCGTGATGGCCTGTTTCGAAATTGTGGATTCACGCATCGCTGATTGGAAAATCAAGATTCAGGACACCGTGGCAGACAACGCCTCTTGCGGTGCCATTGTGTTGGGTGACCGGGTTGTTGATCCACGCAAAGTGGACCTGTTTACTTGCGGCATGGTGCTTCAAAAGAATGGTGACATCGTGGGTACCGGCGCGGGCGCCGCTGCACTTGGGCACCCAGTGAATGCGATTGTTTGGCTGACCAATACGCTGGGTCGTCTGGGCATTGGCCTGAAGGCAGGTGAAATTATTTTGTCAGGTTCTCTGGCAGCACTCATTCCCGTGAAGGCAGGCGATTCGCTGCACATGTCGATTGGCGGCATTGGCAACTGCTCTGTTCGCTTCGCGTAAGTTACAACGCAAAACGCAAAAGGAATTCGATGATGAAAAAGATCAAATGCGCACTGATTGGTCCCGGCAATATTGGTACCGATCTCTTGATGAAGCTGAAACGCAGCAGTGTGCTGGAGCCTGTGTGGATGGTGGGCATTGACCCTGAATCTGACGGCCTGAAACGTGCGCGTGAAATGGGTATTAAAACAACCGCTGAGGGTGTGGATGGTTTGCTGCCGCATGTGGAAGCAGATGGTGTGCAAATCGCATTCGATGCGACCAGTGCTTATGTGCACGCCGAGAACAGTCGCAAGCTGAATGAACTAGGTGTTTTAATGATCGACCTGACACCCGCAGCAGTTGGACCTTTCTGTGTGCCCCCGGTTAATTTGAAGGAGCATGTAGGCAAGCGTGAAATGAACGTGAACATGGTGACTTGCGGTGGTCAGGCGACCATACCCATGGTTTATGCCGTATCGCGTGTTCAACCGGTCAGCTACGGCGAAATTGTGGCCACGGTGTCGTCGAAATCCGTAGGCCCAGGTACCCGCAAAAATATTGATGAATTTACCCGCACCACAGCTGGCGCTGTTGAAAAAGTGGGCGGAGCAAAAAAAGGCAAAGCCATTATCATCATCAACCCGGCCGAGCCACCTTTGATCATGCGCGACACCGTGCATTGCCTGGTGGAAGGTACACCTGATCAGGAAGCAATTACCAAGTCGGTTCACGACATGATCAAGGAAGTACAGAAGTACGTGCCTGGTTACACGCTGGTGAATGGCCCTGTGTTCGATGGCAACCGTGTGTCGGTGTTCATGCAAGTGGAAGGCTTGGGTGACTACCTGCCGAAGTACGCCGGTAACCTGGACATTATGACGGCGGCTGCAGCCCGTACTGCTGAAATGTTTGCTGAAGAAATTCTCAGCGGCAAGCTGACCCTTGAACCCACCGTGAGCGCCTAAGGAGAACCCCATGAGCTTGAAAGGAATTGAAATCAAAGTGCATGACATGACGCTTCGTGATGGCATGCACCCCAAGCGCCACTTGATGAGCCTGGAACAAATGCTGAGCATTTCAAAGGGGCTGGACGAGGCGGGTGTGCCACTGATTGAAGTGACCCATGGCGATGGTTTGGGTGGTTCTTCGGTGAACTATGGTTTTCCGGCGCACAGCGATGAAGCCTATTTAAGCACCGTGATTCCGGCGATGAAGCAGGCCAAGGTGTCCGCCTTGTTGTTGCCTGGTATTGGTACGGTGGATCATTTGAAAATGGCCAAAGAACTGGGTGTTCACACCATACGTGTAGCCACCCACTGCACCGAGGCCGATGTGAGTGAGCAGCACATTACTTATGCCCGCAAGCTGGAGATGGACACTGTGGGTTTTCTGATGATGGCCCACATGGCCAGTGCTGAAAAACTGGTTGAACAAGCCAGGTTGATGGAAGGTTACGGTGCCAATTGTATTTATGTGACTGACTCTGCTGGCTACATGCTGCCCGAAGATGTTTACGAAAAAATCAGCGCAGTGCGCGAAGCTTTGAAGCCAGAAACTGAAATTGGTTTTCATGGTCATCACAACCTGTCGATGGGTGTTTCAAATTCCATCGAAGCCATTCGTGGCGGCGCTCGCCGCATTGATGCAGCCGCAGCTGGTTTGGGTGCGGGGGCAGGTAACACACCCATGGAAGTGTTGGTGGCAGTGTGTGAACGTATGGGAATCAATACGGGTGTGGATGTATTCAAGATCTCCGATGTGGCCGAGGACCTGGTGGTGCCGATCATGGATCACCCCATTCGAATTGATCGTGACTCCATGACTTTGGGTTACGCCGGTGTGTATTCAAGCTTCCTGTTGTTTGCCAAGCGAGCCGAGAAGAAGTATGGCATTAGCGCCCGTGAAATTTTGGTGGAGCTTGGGCGACGCGGCATGGTGGGTGGTCAGGAAGACATGATTGAAGACACTGCCATCACCATGGCCCGTGCAAGGAGTGCAGCATGAAACTCGACAAAAAGACCATTTCTGCATTGGCTGAGCATTTGGAAAGTGCAGAGCTGAACGCGCGTGATGTTGTGAAAATTACGGATGACCACCCTGACATGGATTGGGATGATGCCTATGCCATTCAGGACGAAATTCGTGCCCGCAAAGAACGCCGTGGCGTGCGCATTGTGGGCTTGAAAGCCGGTTTGACCTCGCACTCGAAGATGAAGCAAATGGGCGTGGATACACCGGTATTCGGTTTTCTGGCTGATTACTTTAGCGTGCCGGAGGGTTCGGCTGTGAAGGTGAATGAACTGATTCACCCTAAGGTAGAGCCTGAAATTGCGTTTGTGACTAAGACTGATTTGCGTGGCCCAGGTTGCAACATTGCCACTGTGCTGGCCGCGACCGATTTTGTAATGCCTGCCATTGAAGTCATTGACTCGCGTTACCGCGATTTCAAATTCGATCTGAAAAGCGTGATTGCAGACAACACGTCAGCGGCACGTTTTGTGGTGGGCGGCACCATGAAACCAGTCGACGGCATGGACTTGAAAACCACTGGCATTGTGCTGGAAAAAAATGGCGTGCCAGTGGCTTTTGGCGCGGGTGCCGCAGTGGTGGGGCACCCAGCAGCAGCCATTGCCATGCTCGCCAATGAACTGGCCAAGCGCGATCAATTTGTGCCTGCAGGTTCGCTGATTTTGTCGGGTGGCATTACCGAGGCCGTGGCCGTGGAAGCCGGCGACAACGTCACCTTGCATGTGCAGGGTTTGGGCCAGGTTGGCCTGCGTTTTGAGTGAGGGCGAACACCATGCCATTTGCACAAATCAATTTGATTGAAGGGCGCACGGAAGCGCAAAAACGTGCGGTGATTGAGAAGGTGACCCAGGCCTTGGTTGAGGCTGTGGGTGCACCGATTGAAGCGGTGCGGGTTCAGATTATTGAAGTACCCAGCACCAATTGGGGCATTGCAGGCGTGTCTGCAAAAGACCGGGGGCGATAAGCCAGTGAGATAAACCGTTCGCATTCCAGCTGCACATAAAAACCACAGCAGCTTTTCATTTGCCAAACAGAGAAGGCAGGAGACATTGTGAATATTCAGTATTCAGGGGCGCCTTTGCGCCTAAAAAAATCAACAATTAGCTTGGCACTACTTGCAGTGGTCGGTGCTGCACTATTGAACGCTTGTGCTGACAGCACGGTTCAAGCCGGCAGCAATTCAGCTCAAAAGTCAGCCACAGTAGAGCGCTATGAGGTGGTTCAAACCCTCAGCGCGAATGGCGACACGGTGCTGGGGGGTACGCAAACCGGTGTTGTGACTGTATCTACCGACGCTGGTAATAGGTGGGCCCGCAAGCAGGTATCCACGACCGCATCTTTCATTGATTCGACGTTTTGCCCTGACGGTAGCGCAGCCATGCTGGATGTGTACAACACGGTGTGGACTTCCTCAGGCGATTTCACAGATTGGTTGCCCTCCAAATTCGACAAGCCCTCCAGTCCTGTGGCAATTGAGTGCCACAGCAGTGGTTTGTGGGTGGTCGGCTCTGGTTCTAACCTGATCAACTCCACTGACCAGGGCAAGAGCTGGCGCGTGGTCAGCTTCGATGAAGATGCGCAGTTCACGGCGCTGGCTTTTACCAGCGATACGCACGGTATTGCATTTGGCGAGTTTGGCATGTTGGCGTTTACCAATGACGCGGGTCAATCCTGGCAGCGCGGTGAACCGATCACCGGTGATTTCTACACTTACGATGCCTTGTTTATCGACACTTCAACTGGATACGCCAGTGGCTTGGCTGGTCAGGTTTTGAAGACCACAGACGGTGGACTGACTTGGGTGCGAGTGGTGAACACCACAGAGGCGCCGCTGTATCGCCTGTTTATGCACGCAGGCGTGCCGCACGGTGTGGGTGCCAACGGCACGTTGGCGAAGCTCGAAGCTGATCAATGGGTGCCCGTGGGCTATGAGCGACCGGTGTTGTCGTTCTTGGGTGCCGCTGTATCGGGTAATCAATCCATTGTTGTGGGCGGCCCAGGCGGCCTGCTTCGAACGGTTCAAAGTTCTAATTCAAGTCAGGCGGACCCATCATGATCAAGTCTTTCGCCGATCGTTTGATCGCTCAAATTATTCGCGCTGAAGAGTGGCTATTTGCCAATCCCAAGATTGTGCTGGGCATGATTTTGCTGGTCACCTTGGGTTTTGCCGCAGCCATTCCGCAACTGAAGGTGTATTCCGATTTTTCGGACTTGTTACCCCAAAATCACCCCTACATCAAAACTTACAACCAACTGAAAGAAAACTTCGGTGGCGCCAACATGGTGGTGATGGCGGTGGAGGTGAAAGAGGGCACCATTTTTAACAACGACACCTTGAAGTTGATTGAAAAAGCGACTCAAGGTGTGGACAACCTGCCCAGTGTGAACCACAACCTGGTCAGCAGCCTGACGCACCGTTCTTCTCGAAAAATTTATCTGGATGAAACCGGCGCCTTTCTTTCCGACACGTTTTACGACAGCAATAACGGTGAGTTAAGTGAAGCCCAACTGACGCAGCTGCAGAAAGACGTGACCGCGAACCCCACTATTTACGGTTTGCTGGTGTCGCCTGATATGAAGGCTGCCCTGATCAAGGCGCAGTTAAACGAAGGTGATATTGATTACGAAAAAACATTCGGTGCGCTGATGCAACTGCGCAGCGAGTTGACGGACGACAAACATAATTTGTACACCACAGGTAACCCTGTACTAACCGGTTGGGTTTACACCTATCTGGATCAATTGGTGGCCATCATGGCCTACACACTGGCTTTACTCACACTATTGCTGATTGTGTATTTCCGACGTTTCTACGGCATTGCCTTGCCTTTGTTGGGAATCGCTTTGTCATCGATTTGGGGTTTGGGTTTCATGGCCATGGTGGGTATCAACCTTGAGCCATTGTCTTTGCCGATTCCTTTTCTGATCGCTGCGCGTGCCACTTCGCACGGTGTGCAGTTAGTGGTGCGCTACTACGAAGAACTGGCCATTGTAAAGAATGGAAAGAAGGCGGCACGCAATGCGCTGGAAGCACTTTTCCGCCCAGGTTCACTGGCGATTATTGTGGATGCCTTGGGTATTGCCGTGCTGGTGCTGGGTGCTGCCCCGTTCAATTACAAGCTTGGTATCGCAGCCGGCTTCTGGGGCTTCTCGGTCATTTTCACAGTGCACTTCATGGTGCCACTTGCGCTGACCATTCTTCCCCAGCCCAAAAATACCAAAAACGAAAACCAGGGTATTCGTGATGCGCTGGGCAGTATCACCAGCAAAACCGTGGCGCGTTTCAATGGTGCACTCACTGTGTTGATCGCCACCGTGGCATTTTCAGCAGCGGGTTTGTATTACGTGAAAGACGTGCAAATGGGTGAATCTGAACCAGGCTCGCCTATTCTGAACCGTGATCACGACTACAACCTGGGCACCAAAGCGATCAATGATTTGTTCCCAGGTTCGGAGGAATTGCATGTGCTGGCGCGCACGGCAGAGAAGGGTGGTATCAAGCGCCCTGAAGTGATGGCAGCGATTGAAAAGTTTCAGGCACACATGCTAAGCGACCCTGAGCTTGGTGGCACCAAAGCCATCCCCGGCGTGGTTCGAGTGGTGAACCGATTGTTGCACAACGATGACCCCCGTTGGGCGCAGTTGCCCGACAACGAAGCTGAGGTGGGCGGATTGATGTTCGCCTACCAGGTGTCAAGCCCGATTCCCGGTGCGCTGAAAGAGTTTGTTACGCCCGACGAAAACGAAGCCAATATGGTTTTTTACTACAAAGACCACAAGGCCAGCACCATCAACCGCATTGTGGCTTTGGCTGAAGAAGGCAAGCGCATTGCTGAAGCCGAAGTACCTGGACTGACGATTGAACTGGGTGGCGGCATCATTGGCGTGACAGCCGCAGCCAACCAGGCTTTGCACACCGACCACATGATCATTATTCCCGCTGTGATGATCATGGCCTTCACCTTGGTGATGGTGTATTACCGCTCAGTTCATGCTGGCTGGTTAATGATTATGCCAATGCTGTTTGCCACGCTAATGACCTACGCCTACATGGGTGCATTTGGTATCGGCATCAGTGTGAACACCGTGCCAGTGATCGCAGTGGGTGTAGGTGTCGGTATCGACTATGCCGTGTATTTCATGGACCGCATCCGCGAAGAAATGCACGTTGTCAAAAACATCAAACAAGCCGTGATCAATGCCGTGGCATCCACAGGTTATGCCGTCAGCTTCACTGCCGCCACGCTGATCGCGGGTGTGGTGTTGTGGATTTTCATGTCTGATCTCCGATTCCAGTCTGACGCCGCTGTGCTGCTGAGTTTCATGCTGATTGTGAATGCCATCGCCGCCATGTTGATTGTGCCGGCTTGGTGTGTCGTATTCAAACCGAGGTTTGTGATGGGTGAAGTGCGACAAGAGAAAGCACAAGCCGCTGATTTGAAACTGGCGAAAGCCGCCTGAAAAATTATCAAGCAGTACAACAGCAACAAAGGAGAAGGGGCAACATGAAAAAGATGAGACAAAAACCCGCCTTGCGTTCTGCGGTGTTGGCAGCAGCGGTACTCGGCGCATGGCCGTGTGTTGCAACTGCGGCAACGTTTGAAGGTGAGGATTATGAGGTGGACATGTTCTACGAAAACCACTCGGTGTATCGCGGTGAAGACAACACTGGCGAATCGGTGGGCATGGCCAAATTCAGAAATACACTTATTGCGGAAGGTGAAAAGACAGGCAAGAACGGATGGCGTTACAACGGCACGTTCCGTGGTACCTACGATGGTGTGTATGACCTGAATAAAGACCAGTTTGGCAAATCGGCGGGTGGCCCGATTCAGCTGCAAAGTTCGATCGGCCCTGGTGGCAGCGTGCCCCACGGAGGTGGTGTGCCTTTGTTCAATGGTGCAACGTATCCCAATAGCCCCAACGAAGGTTTCCGTGTGCTGGGCGATCGTTGGCATGGACAAAACGGTGGTGTGGCCTTTGGTGTGCCGGTGCGTCCATGCGACTACGATTCACGTGGTTGCGTCGACTTTGGTGGTTACGGTGATTTGACGTTGAACGAGTTGCGTCACCCGGAGTTCAACAGCCGCCTCGACTTCATTCGTGAAGCGTATGCAACCAATAGCTTTGCATTGAAAGATGGAACGGATCTTTTTGTTCGCGTGGGTAAGCAGCAGGTTGTGTGGGGACGCACCGATTTGTTCCGTGTTCTTGACGTGATCAATCCAGTTGATTTTTCCCGCAACAATATTTACGACGAACTGGAAGATATTCGCATCCCCATGTGGATAGCGCAGGCGGAATGGCGCCTTGGGCCTTCGGAAACCATGCAGGATCGCAACTTGCAGGTGGTTTGGAATTTCGATAAGTTTCGCCCCAATAATCTGGGTCAGTGCGGTCAACCCAACGTTATTTTGGATGCGGGCTGCCTGTTTCGCGGTTTGAAAAACCTGTGGGACAACGGTGGTACTGTGGCCAACTTTTTGCCCGATGGTGGGGGTATGCAGACCATTGCTGCCAACTTTGGCCCTGGTCAAATTGGCATTCGAAATGTGCATTTGCCCGACTGGAAACTGGACAACACCCAACTGGGTATTAAGTACGAAGGCATCACTGCCAACGGCACAGGCTTTTCTCTGAATGCACTGACTTATCGTTCGCAGTTACCATCGTTGCGTGGCATTACCAGTGGCGCTGTGAACGTAGGAACCGGTGCGCCTCAAGGCCCCGACAACACGCACTTGATCGCATTTGATTTCGTGTATCCGCGTGTGAATCTGGTGGGTGGATCACTCGACTTCCAGATTGAAGCTGCTGCAGCTGCTGTGCGCGTAGAGGCCGCATTAACCGAAGGTGAAGAGTTTGCCAACACCCTGCAGCCGCAGTTGTACTCTGAGAACAATGTGTTTCGTGCAGTGGTCGGTGTAGACCGCCCAACCTTTATCGACTGGATCAACCCACGAATTGCCACACTCATTTCTGGTCAGCTGTTTGTTCAGCACATTTTTGACCATGAAGTAGAGCAACGCCCACTTGGCATTGCAGGAATGCCTGATTGGGAAACCAACGCAATTGGCACTTTGCTGGTGAAAGGTTTCTTGCAGAACGGCCGTGTCAGCCCAACGCTGATCATGGCACACGACTTCAAGGCAGAAGCTACCGCAATTGCGCCATCGGTTGAATGGCTTTACAGCGATAACCTTAAATTTGTGTTCGGTGCCAACTTCAAAGTGGGTGAGAACAACAAGTACCAGTTTGATGATTGCCGTTCTTGTAACCCATACCCAGGCGTAACTGGTCCACCCGGATCGACACCTGGGTCAGCAGGTTTGGGTGGATTTGAACCACTTGGCCGATTCCGCGCAGGCCCGATTGGCGCGGCATTCAAAGAAGACGATCTGTTTGTGCAGATGCGTTACAACTTCTAATCAGACAGGAGACACAACATGAAACTGAGAACCCTCGCAATTTCCATCGCCGCAGTGGGCACCTTGGGTACAGCCCAGGCAGCCACCGAGGCTGATTTGCAAAATTCATTCAATCCGTACAAAAGTGGTGTGCCTTCTGTGCCTGGTTTGCAACCCGGCACAGTGGTAAACAAATCGAATGTGGAGCAGTTTAAAGAGGCGCTCGACCCTGGCATGTACATGACCGTGAAGAATGGTTGGTACGACATCAAGGTTGGAAAAACAACTAGCTTTGATGTGGACAAATTTTATGTGGAAGCTAGCCGCAAGAATATGGGCAAAACGAAGTTAGGTCCCAAGAATGGTGATTTGACAGGTTTTACTGGGGGTCGTCCATTTCTTGAAGAGCCAGATTCTAAGGATGCACGTGCGGGCGAGAAGCTTGCCTGGAATTACAAGTACGGCATCAACTGGGGCGATGGCGCCGCCATTTATCCTTTCTACTGGAAGTTCCGTAACCTGCAAACAGCGCAGCTTGAGCGCACCATCAAGTACAACTTTCACTTTCTGAATTTCAAGCATCGTGTTCAACACTCGCCGACACCTGAGGTGACACCGAATCCTTCAGACTTTTTCCGTGCAATTTATGTGAAAGTGCTTGAGCCTCAGGATTTGAAAGACACCCAGTTGTTGATTCAACGTTATGACGATGATCAGAAGCTGGACGAAGCCAACTTGTACCTGGGTTTTCAGCGCCGAGTTCGTCGCTTGGCCACTGGGCAAACCACAGATTCATTCCTGGGTTCTGACCTGATGATTGAGGACTTTGAGGGTTACAACGGCCGGGTTTCTGACATGAACTGGAGTTTCAAAGGCACAAAGAACATTCTGATGCCGTTTTACAATCACACCGAGATGAAGTTGACAGACGAGTTCAAGGAAGCTGATGGCTTCAAGTTCATCAACTTCACTGGGCAAGGGCAGTGTTTCCCCGACATTACCTGGCAGTTGCGCAAGGTGTATGTGCTGGAAGCCAAGCCTGTGAATCCTTCGCACCCCATCGGCAAGCGTGTGATGCACGTAGATGCGCAAACCTTTGCTGTGTCCAGAACGCTGGTGTATGACCGAAAGAATGAGTTGTGGAAAAGCTGGACGATTGGCAAGAGCCATCCTGATTTCCACCACCCTATCAACAAGGGCACAGGTGTGGCGATTGACGACAGTTTCAGCATGGTTGACGTTCAAAGCCAGCACTGCACCACAGGCCAATTCAAGGGCCTGGTTGATCCCAAGTTGACCCCACCAGAAATGATGCGCGTGCAGTTCATGCGTGGTGGCAATTGATCTGTTCATCCGCTAGTGTCCGGTAGCGTCTCGCCGGAACTGATCCTCCTCCAGGAGGCTTTCAGGCAAATTTCTGATTTTCAGGGATTTGCCTTTTTTTATTACTCCAGCGGAATGCCTTCTTTCTTCAGCCGGTAAGCCAGTTGTGGGCGGGTAATACCCAACACCCGTGCAGCTTGAGACAGATTACCTTTGGCCTGTTTCAATGCAGTTTGCATCAGCCGGCGTTCCAAGGTGTCCAGTCCCACATTCTTAGTCAAAATTTCATTGCACAGGTCATCTATAGGGCGCGTTTCAACTGGTGCCAATTCGCCTTGCGCATTAAGCTGCGATTTTTCTTTGCAGGGCTCGATGCGGTCATCAAACAAGTGGCAGGCCTCCACATACCCCCCGTCGGGAGCCAGCACCACAGCGCGTTCAATCAGGTTTTCCAGTTCGCGAATATTGCCGGGCCATTCATAGCTCATCACCTCTTGCATTGCTTTGTCGGTCAAGCCCTGCAGCTTTTTGTTGTAGCTGGCGCAGTACTTGGTCATGAAGCGGTTGATTAGCGGTGAAATGTCGGCTTGCCGTTCCCGCAGGGGCGGAATCTTGATTGGGAAG
>Ga0172372_10001950_pt1 | contig 31715 bp, 29 predicted proteins | sample LakKiv5m_2_FD_114544 | JGI IMG/M metagenome (GOLD analysis project Ga0172372, IMG submission 114544) | Freshwater microbial communities from Kabuno Bay, South-Kivu, Congo - kab_092012_9.5m | ecosystem: Environmental > Aquatic > Freshwater > Lake | place: Democratic Republic of the Congo... | reverse complement strand
CGTCGTCACTACGCGGACACCGACCACCAACTGGGATTGGAAGCGGACTTGTTCGCGCTCGATGCGACCCTGATCGAGCTGAGCCTGGCGCTGTTTCCTTGGGCGAAGTGGCAGAGGGAACAGACCTTGTACCTGGCGGGCTTGCTCCTGGCGCTGCCTGCCGCCACCGGCATTCTGCTTGGCGTCGCCGTCGCGGTGGTGCAAAGGATTCGGTCCGGGTCGTCGCGTCGGCCAACCTGACCTCACGCTCCCATGGCGTTCTTCAAGTGTCTCCTTCGGGGCGAGGGCTTCCGCGGGGTCATCGCGGACCGGTCCGATCCTGCTGGCTTCTAGGTCAACCGCGCCGTCGAAGCGAACGACGCCGAGAGCGCCCGCACCGCTGTCCTCGCCCGCTTTGGCGAGGAACTCGCCGCGCTGGGCTGGGCCGACGAGGGTGGACGGGTGGCGGTCGACGAGATCGAGGAGGTGGACGCCGCTGATCTCCCTGGGATCGGGCAGGGTTTCGTCTGGTTTCCGGAGGCCGGTGCGTCCGGCGCAGCGGGGGAGGCGGAAGTCCAACCGCCGTTTCTTCTCCTCGTTGCGGGGGCGTTCTCGGTGAGTTCGGAATCAATCTCGGACCGTTGGACCGTGACGGCGAGCGCGATTCGAAGCGGCGAGTTTCGCGGCGCGCTTTGCCTCGATCGGGAGGGAGTGGTCCGGGCGATCGTGGAGGTGATCCCGGAGCGCGCACCCACCTGGGTCGATCGCCTGATCCCATGGCGGAGCCTTCCGGTCCGTCTCGTGCTTGAGTCCCGTCCCGAAGTGTCGCTGGACGACGTGCGCGACCGGATGGTGGCGATGCTGGAAGGCGAGAGCCGGATCGCGGACTTCCTAAAAGTGCTGGCGGCGGAGGCGATCAGGCGGGTCAAGGCGGCACGGACGCCGTCGGAACTGATTGAGGTGGCGTCCGCGCTGGTGTGACCAGCGCCCGGCCGCTCGGGATCGTCCCGGTCCTGCTCGCCTCTTGTCCGGCGGAGAGGTCGAACGAGACTCCGCGCGGCGCAGCGGGAAGCGCCGGGACGAGAACCCGGTGCATTCCGGGTGCATTTGAGCGTGCCAGCCACGAGCCGGTGGGTAGGCTGACGGGCCGATGAGCGCGATCAACTGGCAGGATGTGCATTACACCGAGTCCGACCGAGTCATCTGGGAGGAGGACCTCGAAGCGTTCGTGCCTCGGCGGATCTTCGACGCCCACATTCACCTGTGGAACCCAGAGGCGCTTCCGCCCGACAGTCCCCACCACGCCAGCCGCTTCGCGGCCGACATGGCCCTGACCGAGGAGTGGAACCGCCGGATGTTTCCTGGCCGCACCTTCGACTACCTTGTCCTCGGCATGCCTACGCCCGGGATCGACGTGCGCAGCCACAACGCGTTCGTGGCGCGGGAACTCCAAGCTTACCCGAACTCCCGGGCCAACCGCCTCGTCACTCCGCAGTGCCGCCCCGAGGACATCGCTGCGGACATCCGGAACCTCGGGTTCATGGGACTCAAGCCGTACCGGATCTATTCGGTGACGGGTGATCCCCACCGCTGCCGGATCCACGAATTCCTGACGCATCCCCAACTTGAGGTGGCGAACGAGATGGGCCTGTGGGTGACGATGCACCTGTCCCGCTGGCATGGGTGCGCGGACGCCGAGAACCTCCGGGACCTTGAAGAGTACACGACGCGGCGCTACCCCAAGATCAAGTGGATCCTCGCCCACTGCGCCCGCAGCTTCACCTACTGGGCGATCCGCGAGGCGGTCGAACGCCTGCGGGACCTGCCGAACATCTGGTACGACAATTCCGCCGTCTCGGACGTGATGGCTCACTACACCCTCTTCAAGAAAGAGGACCACCGCCGCATCCTTTACGGCTCGGACAACCTCATCGCCAATTCCTTCCATGGCCGCTACGTGCCGCTCGGGCGGTTCTGGTATCAGATGGAGACCCCGGAGTACGCCAAGCAGCCCAACATCCACACCGACGCGCGACCGGTTCTGGCGATCTACGATCAGTTGCTCGCGATGAAGCACGCAGCGGAACTGAGCGGCCTTTCCCGCGCGCAGATCGAGGACGTGTTTCTCCACAACGCGGCCCGGGCATTCGGGCTGCCGACCGCCTAGCGTTCCACCGGAGGGTCCAACGCCGAGCGACGAGGAAACTGCCGAAGAACATCAGCGCGAAGTAGAGGGCCAGCGGCAGCGCGATCCGCAACACATCGAGGGGCAGGGTAACGATGGCGTTTCCCTTGTACGTAAACATGACCACGATGGTGAAAAGGAGCGCGGCCAGGGTGAGCGGCGAAACCCGGGGCAGGAAAACGGTCTCGTACCACGTCTCACCCTTCCAGCGCGCGAGGAGGGTCCGGCTGAGAAGTCCGGCGACGAACGGTATGCCGAGGTACGTCATGACGCTCCAGAAGACCTCACCCATCGAGATCGCAACGATCCGCCCTTCCAGACCAAAGATGGGCGGCAATATGGCGAGGAAGAACCAAGCGTACAGGCTGTAGGTCAGCACTTGGGCGATGCTGTTGAGCGCCACGAGCCCCGCCGCGAATTCCCGGCTGCCTCCCGCCAGATCGTTCCACACGATCACCATCGCGATGCAGCGTGCGATCCCGACGAGTACGAGACCGACAAGGTAGTCCGGCTGGTCGCGCAGGAACGTCACCGCGAGCAGGAACATGAGTGCCGGACCCACGACCCAGTTCAGGACCAGCGACAAGGTGAGGACCTTGGGGCTGGCGAGGACCGAGGGCAGTTGGCGATACTTCACCTTCGCGAGCGGCGGGTACATCATCACGATCAGCCCGACGGCCAAGGGGAGATTCGTGGTGCCGAGCGTCACCGGGGCGAAGAATGCCGCCGGGTCGGTGACGACCCAGTGGCCGACCGCGACGCCGAGCGCCATCGCCGCGAAGATCCAAAGGGTCAGGTAGCGGTCAAGAAACGAGAGGCGGGGAGGGGCGGACGTGCTCATGAGATCGCTCCTCTCGCCTTCGCTTGGTCGCGGCGCCCCGCGGCGTAGGCGCCAAAGACCGCGCGGATCTCGTCTCGAACCCGGCGGAAGACCAACTTCTTCTCTTCGTCGCTCCCCGTCGCGTGCGCCGGATCGTCGAACGGCCAGTGATGGCGATTGACCTGACCGGGGAAGACCGGGCAAGCCTGATCGGCGTTTCCGCAGACGGTGATGACCGTCTCGATCCGTTGCGTGGTGAATTCCTGCAGGTGCTTCGACGTGTGCCCGGAGAGATCGATGCCGATCTCCCGCATCACCTCGATGGCGAGCGGATGCACATGGCCGGCGGGGCGCGAACCAGCGCTGACCACCTCCAGAAGGTCGCCGGCGGCGTGGCGGAGAACGCCCTCGGCGAGATGGCTGCGGCAGGAGTTGCCGGTGCAGAGGATCAGCACGGTGGGTTTAGTCATGATCGAGGGCGATGGATGAGTGACTGGGAGTCAGCAAGCACAGATCAGCGCGTCGGCCACGGCCGAGGCGGTGCGGCTGAGGCGCGTGAGGTCGCGCCGCAGCAGACGATCGTCGGCCGCGCAGGCGGCGAGGCAGTGCAGGTTGGCCGCGAGGGCGCGACTGGGCCGCGCGGGGAGGCTGTAGATCACCCACTTCTTTCGCCGGACCGCGACGACGAGCTTACGCTGGCGCAGGTAGGCGAGGTGCTTGGAGACCTTGACCTGAGATTCCCCGAGGATCGCCTGAAAGTGACACACGCAGAGGGGGCCGCGGTTCAGGAGGTGAAGGATGCGCTGCCGACGGCTCGTCACGGTGGGCAGCGCGCGCGAGGCCCTGCCGCTGCTCAAGGCGGAACGCTTCACCGCCGCCCTGATCGATCTGGAAATGCCGGAGATGAATGGGTTCGCTCTGCTGCAGGAGATCCGGCAGTGGCAGAAGGGAGACGCCTCGCGCGCCTGCCGCTTGATCGCGGTGTCGGCGCATCCGGCCGAGCAGATGCGGACCGACTGCCTCGCGCGCGGCCTCGATGACTACGTGGAAAAGCCCGTGAGCCGGAAGGCGCTCGTGGCGGTTCTCTCCAGGCTTTCGCCCGAGGCCAGCTAGGCGGGGTCCTCGCGCGGCGCGGCCCGGGGATCGTCCGCAGCGAGAACAAAGGGTCCGAAGGTGCCCGCCTGCGAGGGTGGGAAACGCCCCTGGATGAAGACGCCGTCGCCGCGCTGCTCGTCGTGCTGCACGTGGCCGACTTCATGGAAGCGCGCCACGATGTCGTAGCGTCCGTGGGGAATCAGCAGGGTCGTGGCGCCGAGTGAGTCAGCGATCAGTTCAAGGCAGCGATCGACGAGGTGGTCCAACCCCTGCCCGGTCCGGGCCGAGAGGAAGAGCCCCTGCGGATCGAGGCGGTGCGCCCGCTGCCGCGCCTCGTCGTCGGCGAGGTCCGCCTTGTTGAAGACGGTGAGGGTGCGCTTCTCGTCGGCCCCCAGTTCCCGGAGCACGGCGAGGGTGGTCCCGTGGTGCTGGGCGATGTTGGGGTGGGTGACGTCGAGGACGTGAATGAGGAAGTCCGCGACCACGACCTCCTCGAGGGTGGCCTTGAAGGCCTCGACCAAGCCGTGCGGCAGGCGGCGGATGAAGCCGACGGTGTCGGTGACGAGCAGTTTCTGGTTTCCGCGGAGCTGGAGCTGCCGCGTGGTGGGGTCAAGCGTCGCGAAAAGCTTGTCCTCCGCGAGCACGCTCGCGCCGGTCAGGGCGTTGAGCAACGAGGACTTGCCGGCGTTCGTGTAGCCCACGATCGCAGCGGTCGGGACGGGCACGCGCTGGCGCCGTCGGCGCTGGGTCGAGCGCTGCTTGCGGACCTCCGCCAACTCGGCCTTGAGGTGCGTGATGCGGTCGCGGACGATGCGTCGATCCTGCTCGAGCTGGGTTTCGCCTTCGCCACCCATCGCGCCCTTGCCGCGCTGGCGCGAAAGGTGGGTCCAGGCGCGGGTCAGGCGGGGCAGCGAATACTCCATGCGCGCCAGCGCCACCTGCAGCACCGCCTCACGCGTGTGGGCGCGGTCTGCGAACACTTCAAGGATGACCTCCTGTCGGTCGATGACCGCCAGGCCGGACAGTTTCTCCCAGTTGCGCTGCTGCGCCGGGGAAAGCGCCTCGTCGAACACGATCACGTCCGCTCCGTCCGCCTTGGCCTGCTCAGCGAGTTCCTCCGCCTTTCCGGACCCGAGCAGGAGCGCCGGCGTCGGCTGCCGGAGGTTGACCAAGACGCGGCGCGTCACGGTCAGGCGCAGGTTCTCAACCAGCTCCGTGAGCTCGTCGAGCAGCTCTGCACCCTCTCCCGGGGCCATCTCCAGGGTCTGCACCCCGACGAGGAAGGCGCGTTCCAGCTTGGTGGACGCAGGAGTATCGAGAAAGTCGGCCATCCGGGAAAACGGACAGGCAATCAGCCCGCCGCGCGGGCGTCAAACCTCCCGGCGGGAACCCAGAAACCGCCGGTCGTCGCCGGCGCGCATCCGCTCATGGGTGGCAGCGGAAACGCAGGCACACGGGTCGGGGAGCCGCGACCGGGGCGCCGTGGGCGGTGAGGTGGCCGTTCGCGGGGTCGACCCGAAAGATCGAGACGGTGTCGCTCTCCTGATTGCCGACGAGGAGCCACTCGCCCCCGGGCGCGAGGGCGAAGTGGCGCGGGGTGCGGCCCCCGGTGGGCACGATCTGCCCCAGCGTCAGTCGCCCGGTGCTGGGATCGCGGGAGAAGACGGCGATGGAGTCGTGCCCGCGGTTCGAGGCGTAGACCCGGAGGCCCGCTGGATCGATGGCGATCTCGGCGGTCGTGCTGACGCCCGCGAACGTGGCGGGCAGCGTGCGGACGGTCTCGATCGTGCGCGCCTGTCCGCTGACGGGTGAAAAATCGGCGACGGTGATCGTGCTGCTCAGCTCGTTGAGCACGTACAGGTGGCGCGCATCGGGCGAGAACTGGGCATGCCGGGGCCCCGAGCCCGGTGCGATGCGGAGCGTCGCGGACGGATGGGGGCGGAGGGTCGAACCGGCGCGGTCCACGAGGTACCCCCGCACGTCATCGGTGCCCAGGTCCGGCACGAACAGGAAACGCCCGTCCGGGGTGAAGGTTACGCCGTGCGCGTGGGGTGCCTCCTGCCGCGTCGGATGGACGCTCCGGCCGGCGTGCGGGCGTCGGACCGCGCGGGCGGCGATCGTCCCGTCGCCGGCGAGCGTGTAGGCTGAGACAGCGCCGCCGGTATACTCCGCCACGGCCAGAAGACCGCCGGTGCGATCCACGGCGAGGTCGCAGGGTCCGACGACGTCCTCGTGCACCGGTCCTTGCGGGTGGAGTTCGCCATCGGGACGGACGGCGAACGCGCGGACGGCGGACGGCGATTCGTTGACGGCGTAGAGCGTGGCGAGGTCCGGGGAGAACGCGAGGAACGAGGGGTTGGGCGTCTCGGCGACCAAGGTGCACGACGACAGCGTGCCGGCGGCACGGTCAAAGGTCGCATGGTGGATGCCACGGCTCGTGCCGGCATCGGTGTAGGAGCCCACGTAGAGGGAGAGGCGGGAGGAGGTCACGGGCGGCGTGCGAGGGAGGCGAGAAAGGCTAGGCCCGGGTCATCGCCCCGACGCGCGTTGCGCCAGGCGAGCAGGCCCATCGAGACGATCGCTCCGAGGATGGCGATGGCGATGTCCTTGTGCGCGTCCCACACGTCGCCCTGGGTGCCAAGGTAGGCGATGCCCAGCTCGCCGCCAAAGACGACGGCGGCGGCCCACTCGATCAACTCGTACACGAGCGATGTGCTCGCCACGAGGTCGACCGGGAGCAGGTAGCTCCAGGCACCGGGCCGGCCGCCCGCGTGGAGGTAGAGCTCGCGCATCGGGAAGACGAACACCAGCCCGTAGAGCAGGTGGATCGACCGGTCGAAGTGGTTGCGCTCGAAGCCGAGCACGGCGTTGATCGAGCGGCCGAACCAGTTCTCGGACCACGCGTTGTAGGGGACTTCGGCATACGTCCAGTGGGCCCCCACCTCGTGGAAGCAGAGGAAGACAAAGATGAGCACGCAGCTCCCCGCCGACAGCGGCAGCCGCTTCCACGTCAGCGCGAGGTAAGTCACGAAGGCCGCCACGAGGGCGTTCTCGAGGATCCAGTCGCGCGGGTAATGGGCGCCCCACCCGGAGACGAGCACGGCTGCGGCGAGCAGGCTGCCGAGGACGATCAGGAGACGGCGTGACGGCGGGTACCGCAGCATGCGAAAACCGTCGTCCAGTCGCGGAGGGAGGTCAATCCGGAGAGCTGCCCCACGGCGTGCGGCCGGTTCGTGCTCCCGGCCGCACCGGCGGCCGGCCGTGCCGGGGCCGGCCGGGTGGCCGGCGGCGGCCCAGCGCGTTACTGGAGCATGTCGGCGACGAGGGCGCGCTCCTCGGCGAGCTCCTTGTTCGTCGCCGCGATCTTGGAGCGGGCGAAGTCGTCCATGGCGTAGCCGTGGATCACCTCGTAGCTGCCCGGCGTGGTGGTGCGGACCGGCAGGCCGGCCCAGACGTCGGCGTCGAAGCCGTAGGCCCCGTTGGCCTTGACGGCGACCGAGTGGATGGCGCCGGGGGTGACGAGGCTGCGCACGTGGTCGACGAGCGCGTTGGCGGCGGAGGCGGCGGACGAGGCGCCGCGGGCGGCGATGATGGCGGCGCCGCGCTTGCCGACCGTTTCGCAGAAGGGACCCTGCAGCCAAGGCAGGTCGTTGATCACCTCGGTCGCCGGCCGCCCGCCGATCGAGGCGTGGGCGAAGGCGGGGAACATGGTGGGGCTGTGGTTTCCGTAGATGAAAATGTCCTTCACCTCGGTGAGATCGACCCCGGCCTTCTTCGCGAGCTGGGTCTGCGCGCGGTTCTGGTCGAGGCGGACCATGGCGGTGAATCGCTCCGCCGGCAGGCGCTTGGCCTGGCTGGCGGCGATCATGCAGTTCGTATTGGCCGGGTTGCCGACCACGCAGATCCGGGCGTCGGCGGCCGCCACGGCGTCGATCACCTGGCCCTGACCGATGAAGATGCGGCCGTTGTCCTTCAGCAGGTCGGCGCGTTCCATGCCGGGGCCGCGCGGCTTGGCGCCGACGAGCAGGCACCAGTTGGCGTCCTTGAAGCCGACCGCGGGATCGGACGTCTGCACGATGCCCTTCAGGAGCGGGAACGCACAGTCATCGAGTTCCATCGCGACGCCCTCCAGCGCCTTGAGTGCCTTTTCGATCGGCGCCTCGAGCAACTGGAGGATGACGGGCTGGTGGGGTCCGAACATCGCGCCGGAGGCGATGCGGAACAGGAGGGAGTAGCCGATCTGGCCGGCTGCGCCGGTGACGGCGACGCGGAGGGGAGCATTCATGGGAGCGGAGGAGGGAGGGGTGGAAGACAAAGGTAAGTGGAACGGCCCCGGCGGTCCAGCGACATGCCGGGGCGGCGGGGACGGTTCAGCGGAAGCGCGGCGCGAGGCCGGCGTGGAGGTCGCGGATGAGTTTCTCAGTGGTGGACCAACCGATGCACCCGTCGGTGATGCTGACGCCGTAGCGCAGCGTTTCCTTGGGTTGCGGGAAAGGTTGCGAGCCGGACTCAAGGTTGCTCTCAACCATGGCCCCCATGATCGACGCGTTGCCGGCGGCGATCTGCGCGAGGAGAGCCTCAAGGACCTCGGGTTGGCGTTCAGGCTGCTTCGCCGAATTGTCGTGCGAGCAGTCGACGAGAATCGACCGGGGCAGGTTGGCCTTGGCAAGGATGGCCTCGGTCTTCGCGATGGCATCCGCGGCGTAGTTCGGCCCGGAGGCGCCGCCGCGCAGCACGAGGTGGCAGCCCGGGTTGCCGCGGGTCACCACCGCGGAGGCTGCACCGTCGAGGTTGATGCCGAGGAAGGTCTGGGGCTGGGAGGCGGCCTTGATGGCGTTGATCGCCGTCTGGATCGAGCCGTCGGTGCCGTTCTTGAATCCGAGTGGCATCGAGAGCCCCGAAGCCATCTGCCGGTGGGTCTGGGACTCCGTGGTGCGGGCACCGATTGCGCCCCAGCAAACGAGATCCGCGACGTACTGGGGGGTGATGGGATCAAGGAATTCCGTCGCGGTCGGCAACCCGAGGTCCAACACCTGGCGCAGGAATGCGCGTCCGACGCGAAGGCCCGACGCGATGTCGTAGGAGCCGTCGAGGTGGGGATCCATCACCAAACCCTTCCACCCCACCGTGGTGCGCGGCTTCTCAAAGTAGACGCGCATCACCACCATGACCCGGTCCTCCACCTCCTTCGCGAGGGCGGCAAGCCGGCGGGCGTAGTCCCGACCCGCCTCTGCATCATGGATTGAACAGGGTCCGATGATGAGCAGGAAGCGCTTGTCATCCGTGAAGATGAGTCGCCGGATCTGCTCGCGGGCCTCGGTGATGAAGGCGGCCTGCGGGGCGGATTTGGGCAACTCGCGCAGCAACGCCACCGGGGAGGGCAGGGCGCGGGTCTCGACGACGTTGATGTCCGAGGTCTGGTGCATGAACGGAACAGCCTGCCTCAGACCGGGTGTCCGGCGCAAGCCTGCGGCTCAGGCCTCGGCGGGATCCGGGTGACCGGGAGGGTCGGCCGCCCTCGGGTGAAGGAGTCTCGGGACGCCGAGCGGGCGCGGACTCCGCGGGCGGGGAACACTGAAAAAGCCGATTGCTCAATCGCGGGGTCGGACGATGGTGGTGTTCCAACCCCAACGACCTCCGTGAGCGACGCCGCGCCAAGCGCAACGAAGTCCAATGAACCGGGGCGCATGATGGCGCTGGCAGCTGGAGCGCGCCGTTTTGTGCCCGCGGGATGGCTGCGGGTGGGCGGGGAGGATGTGGTCGGGTTTCTCCAAGGGCAGTGCTCGCAGGACGTGGCGGGGCTCCCGGTCGGGCGCTGCGCGTACGCCCTGTGGCTGTCCCAAAAGGGCCGGGTCGAGGCCGACAGTCTGGTGTTCCGGCTCGGGCCGCGGGAGTACGCGCTCCTGAGCGAAGGGACGGCGGGCGGGTTCCTGCGGGAGCGTTTTGAGCGGTTCATCATCGCGGATGATGTCACCGTTCGGGACGACACCGACGGGACCGAGGCCTTCTGGCTGGTGGGCCCGGCCGAGGCGTTGGCGGAGGCCGGGCTGGGCGGACCCCTCGCGATCGGCGAGGTGCGTTCGGTGTCGGGTGGATTGATCGCGCGGGATCCGCGGCGGGATGGGTGGCGGAGCCTGTGGGTGGGGCCGGCGGGCGCGGGGGCGGAGTGGACCGCGCGATGGCCCGGAATTGACGCCGCGCGGTGGGAAGCCCTTCGACTGGAAGCGGGGGTGATCCGCGTGCCCGAGGACCTCGGGTCCGGCGAGTTGCCGAATGAGGGAGGACTTGAGCGGGACGCCATCTCGTACACGAAAGGCTGTTACCTTGGGCAGGAGACGGTCGCGCGCCTGCGTTCGATGGGCCAAGTGCGCCGCCGCCTCCATCGCGTCCGCGGGCAAGGGCCTGCTCCCGGAGCGGCGGTGAAGGACCTTTTCCAAGCGGGCCGGCGGGTCGGTGAACTCCGCTCGCGGGCCGACGCCCCAGGCGGAGGGTTCGTGGGCTTCGCCCTGCTCACGCTGCTTCACCTCGATTCCCAGCGAGGCCTTGCGGTGGACGCGGCGGGAGCGGAATCGATCCGCATCGCCGACGTGCTGTAGGGCGAAGCCGCGGGAACGGCGCCCCGCGGCCGGCGGGCTTGCGGATACGGTGCGTCACGGCATTCTCCCGGCGTGAGCAACGAGCATGAACGACTGCGGGACCTTTGCGGACGGCTCGGCGCGACGCCGGACCAAGCCGATACGCTGGCGCGTCAGGTGGCACGGCGGGCGGACCAACTGGCCGCGGCGCGGGGCTGGTCGCGGGAGCAGGCGCTCGCGCATCTGCTTCGGCTCTTGACCGAAGGGAGTGCGGGCATCGCTCCGGCGGGCTTTGAAGGTGGTCCGCCGCCTTCCCCCGACCGAGCGTCAGCGAGCCCGGCTCCCGGCCCGTAACCCGGCGGTGGCCGAGGCGGGGAGCGGGGTCGGCTTTGGATTCCGCGCCCGCAGGCAGCGGATACGCCAGAGAGGGTGGCTGGGAAAAACGCGAGGCCCTGCCGCTTCAAATTCCGCGCCCGCAGGCGGCGGACACGCCCGTCCCGGCTTGCTGCGCAGCTTCAGGCGCCGCCGGATGGCGGTGTCGCCGGTCCCTTGGGCTCGAGCAGGACCACGGCCACGGCTTCGCCGAACGAGCGGACGGTGAAATGGGGCGGCGAGCGGAGCGACTCGGCATGCCCGAGATCGATGAAGATCGTGCGGACCCCGGCTCGGTGGCCGCAATCGACGTCGCGCCAGCGGTCGCCGATCAACCACGAACGGGACAGGTCGAGCCCTAGAGCGACCGCGGCGTCGAGGATCATCCCAGGCTCCGGCTTGCGCCTCGGCGATGCGGTGGCGGGATCGCGACCCGAGTCGTAGCACACTTCGATTCGGGCGAGTTCCGGAATCCATTGCCGCAGTTGACGATGCTGGGCCTCCACGACCTCCGCGGCCAACGTGCCGCGACCCACGTCGGGCTGGTTCGTGACCACCACGAGGACGTACCCGGCCTCGGCGAGGGTCCGGCATCCGGCGGCGGCGTCCGGGAACAGTTGGAAGGCGGCGAGGGAGCGAGGCGGCTCGGGAAGCCCGGCTGTGACCACCGGTACGTTGAGCGTGCCGTCGCGGTCGAGGAACACGGCGGGGCGGAGCGGTGAGTCCGGCGGCGGCATGGGAGCGTAGAGGTCAGGCCATCTCCTCGGCTGCGCCGGGGCAAGGGAGATGTTCACCCCCTTGCCGGGAGACCGGAGGATTCGTTCCGGCTTGCGCGTGCGATCCATCGTACCGGGCGATGCCGCCGCCGGTGAACCGATGAGCGGGTCTTTTCGCTCGCCGCCCGGCGGCAAACCCGGCACCAAACTGGCTCCGGTCCGGCCCCGCGGAAGGGACGTGGCCGGGAACGTACCCCATGAATGATTCCACCGTGATGACCCCGGCCCGCTACGCGTGGCTCGTCGTCGTCCTCCTCGTCCCTGTCGCGCTCCCCATCCGGCTGCGGCCCGAGGCTCCCGCGGGCGCGACGCGGTGACGAGGACCCTCTCCCATGCGCCCGCTTCCTCGCTCCTTCCGGTGCCGCCTCGCGGTCGTCCTGCTCGCCCTGTGCAGTGCGGCGGCGGGCGGGTTCGCCGCCGGTGACGTCCGGCCGGCCTCGCGGCCGAATGTCGTGGTCGTTCTGTGCGACGATCTCGGTTACGGCGACGTGCAGGCGAACTTCCCGGCGGGACTGATCCGCACGCCCCATCTGGACCGGCTCGCCCGGGAGGGGGTGCGCTTCACCGACGCCTACTCGCCCTCCGGCCTCTGCACCCCGACGCGCTACGGCTTGATGACCGGCCGCTACGCGTGGCGGACGCGGCTCCAGTCTGGCGTCGTCGGCGGCCTGTCGCCGCGGCTGATCGAGCCGGGCCGGGCGACGGTGGCGTCTTTCCTGCGGGGTCGGGGTTACCGCACGGCGGTGATCGGCAAGTGGCACCTCGGGCTCAACTGGGAGCGGCTGCCGGGCAAGGCGATCACTGAGCTCGGCGTGGAGGCGCCGGATCAGGTTTGGAACGTGGACTATGCAAAACCCTTCGGTGGCGGACCCACGACCTTGGGCTTTGATCGCTTCTTCGGGATCAGCGCCTCGCTCGACATGGTCCCGTACACCTACCTGGAGAACGACCGGGTGGTGGCCTTGCCGACCGAGGAGCGGACGTGGCCGATGCATCCCGGGTACGTGTTCGATTGCCGCCTGGGTCCGGCGGCGCCGGGCTTCGAGGTGGCGGACGTGCTGCCGGAGCTGACGCGGCAGGCGGAGGCGTTCATTGCGGAGGAGTCGCGCCGGGGTGGCCCGTTCTTCCTTTACCTCCCGCTCCCGTCCCCGCACACGCCCCTCGCTCCCACCGCGGAGTGGAAGGGACGCAGCGGACTCAATCTTTACGCCGATTTCGTCATGCAGACGGACGCCGCGATCGGCCAGGTGCTCGCAGCGCTGGAGCGGAACGGCGTGGCGGAGAACACCCTCGTCATCGTCACCAGTGACAACGGCTGCGCGCCGCAGGCGCGCATCCACGATCTGAAGGCCAAGGGTCACGACGTCAGCGGTGGGCTCCGCGGCCACAAGGCCGACCTTTACGACGGCGGAGTGCGGGTACCGTTCCTCGCCCGCTGGCCCGAGCGGGTGCGCCCGGCGGTGAGCGGCCAGTTGGTGTGCCTCACCGACCTGTTCGCGACCGTCGCCGAATTGGTCGGGGCGGCCTCGCCCGAGGGTGCCGCGGAGGACAGCTTCAGCTTCGCGCCGGCCCTGCTGGCGCGTCCGCCCGCGCCCGGTCAGCCGGTGCGGGATGCGGTGGTGCTGCACTCGGCGTTCGGCTCGTTCGCCATCCGGGAGGGCGAGTGGAAGCTTGCCCTGTGCGCGGGCAGCGGAGGTTGGTCGGCGCCGGTCAACTACGACGCCGAGCAAGCGGGGCTGCCGCCGACCCAGCTTTACCACATCGGAGGGGATGATCGCGGCGAGCGGAACAACCGGCAGGCGGAGCAACCGGAGCGCGTGCAGCGGCTTGAGTCGCGGCTGCGCGAGATCGTGGCCGCCGGTCGGAGCACGCCCGGACCCCGCGCGACCAACGCCGTGGAGGTCGCCCTGCGCAAGCCCTCGCTTCCCTCGCAGCGCGGTCGTCCTCCCTCCCCGCCGGTGGAGGCACCGGCTGGGGCGCGGGATTGATTCCGTTTGAGAATCTGGCCGCCGCCGTCAGGCTTCGTGGCATGGCCTCCGACACCACCGGCGCGGGATCGCGCGATCACCTTTTCCTCCTTTCCCCGCTGTTTCCCGACGCGAAGCTCGGTCCGGGGCTTTATCACTGCCCCGAGTGCGCGCAGGTGGAAGGTCTGCTCAGTTTCTTTCCCTTCCTGCGCTCCCGCCTTGAGGTGAGCTACGTCGACTTCCCCCGGCCGCGGGCGGCGGTCGTCCCGTTGGTGGGGCCGGAGAACCAGGGCTGCCCGGTGCTGGTTCTCGGCGCGGGATCCGTCGCGCCGGCCGGGGCGAAGGTGGGGCCCGCGGGCCGGGCGTTCGTGTCCGGGGCCGCCGCCATCTCCACCTACCTCGCAGCGGCCCACGGCATTTCGCAGCCGCATTGAGCGGGCGACTGCAACTTTCCGGGGCGATCCGGGTCCTTGGGATGACGGGTAGCGGCGGGTTTCCCCGTCCCGCCCGTCACTGTTATCCTTCACTCCATGAACGTTTCCTTCCGCTGGCTCCGTGCCCTTCCCGTGTTGACGCTCCTGGCGGCGCCCCTCGCCGCCCAGGACACTCCCGCGACCGCCCCGGTGGTGATTGAGCGTTCCCAAGCCGTCTCGGCGAACCCCCGAATCTCGGTCCGGAACGTCTCTGGCAAGGTTGAGATCATCGCGTGGGACCGCAACGAAGTCAGCATCGTCGCGGAGAAGCGCGCCCGCAGGCCGGAGGTCGCGGCGAAAGCCGAGATCGTCATCGAGACGTCTGCGGATCGCATCGACATCGAGACCCGCTTTGAAAGGTCCTGGATCTGGGGAGACAAGGTGGAGGTGGATTACCTCATCAAGGCGCCGGCGGGCGCGCGGCTCGACGTCAAGGTCGTCAACGCCGGCGTCATCACGCAGGGCATCACCGGTCCGGCGAACGTCGAGGCGGTCAACGGGAACCTCGACCTCGCGGGACTCACGGCGGGCGGCCGCTTCAAGACCGTCAACGGATCCATCGACGCCACCTTCAGCGCGGTCGCCGCCCGCGACGACATCACGATCGAAACCGTCAATGGCAACGTGGACCTCTCACTGCCGGCCGACGCCACCTTCAGCCTCACTGCGCGGACCATCAACGGCGGCATGCGCTGTGCGTTTCCCCTCGATAAATCCAGGAACAGCCGCACCGAGGTGGTGGGCACCGTCGGCTCGGGCGGCGCGGCGGTGACGCTGAAGTCGGTCAACGGCAATCTCCAGGTCCGCAAGCATACGCCGTGACCGGAAGGCGGCGGCGAGAGGGTCGGGGCTGCAAACGAGCGATCCCGAATCCGGCGGCGCCTTGGGCGGGCCTCCGCGTCTCCGCGCCCGCCTCCGGTTTTCGATAACAGTCGCGAGCAGGTTGCGGGTCCGCGACGGCGGTGTTGCCGTTGAGGCGGCACCCTGCCGCAGTCGGGGTGCCCCTTGACCCCATGACTTCCCTGATTGCGCCCGGTGAGGTGATTCGTCGTCGCGGAGCGTTGCCGCGATCTGCGGCGGCGGTGCGCCGGGGGGCGGTGACGGTGGGTTTCCTCGGCGGTTCGATCACCGCGCCGAAGACCGGCACCCGCTGGCCGGAGCCTTTCCAGCGCTGGGTTGCGGATCGCTTCCCGGGCGTCCGCCTCACGGTGGAAAACGCCGCTCTGGGGGCGACGGGGAGCGATCTCGGGGCCTTTCGGGCCGAGTCAACCGTGCTGGCCCGCGGTTGCGACGTCGTCTTCGTCGAGTATGCGGTGAACGACTACGGCACGCCTTCGGAGCGCCGCGGCCGGACGCGGGAGGGTCTGCTCCGGCAGTTGCTCCGGGCGGGAGCCGACGTCGTGCTGGTCCACACCTACTGCGGCGAGATGGAAGCCGACCTGGTGGCCGGCCGGGTTCCGCCTTCGATCGCGGAATTCGAGGCGTTGGCCGAGCGGTACGGGGTCCCGTCGGTCTGGGTGGGGCTGCACGCGTGGCGGCAGGTGCGGCGCGGGCTGATGACCCCGGAGGAGTGGCTGCCCGACGGTCTGCATCCGGAGGTGCGCGGGAGTCAGGCGTACGCCGAGCCGGTGATCGCGCTTTGCGACGAGGTCTGGGGTGGGGCGCCGGGTGGCGCTCCCTGCGGGTACCCTCCCCGACGCGATGCGGTCGCGGACCTCCCGGCACCGCAGCATGCGGGATGCTGGGAGCGCGTCCGCGTGGCCGATCTCGCCAGTGTCCATCGGGAGGGCCCGTGGGTGTTGCGCAACACCCCGACCTGCCTGGGTCTCGAGCGCGTGCTCTGGGCCACGGTTCCGGGGGCCCGGCTCCGCTTGCCGTTCCAAGGCCGCGGCGTGGTGCTTGGCTTCGACTTCGGCCGCCTTTCGAGCGAGGTCCGTTACCGGATCGACGGCGGCGCGTGGACCCAGACCGAGCGTGATCGCCCGGGCTGGTGCGGGGACCGCGGCTGGTACCGCCCGGTCATCGTGGCGGACGATCTCCCGCCGGGCGACCACGAACTCGACCTGGAAACGCTGGCGGTCGCGGTCCCGGGTGGGATCGGAGTGGAGACCGCGATCGGCTTGATCGGAATCCTCGCATGACCCTCAGCCTCTTCCGTCGGATCCTCGTCGCCGCCGTCGTGCTCCCGCTGGCGGTGAGGGCCGCGCCGGCGGAACCGGACTGGGAGAAACCGACGGCGGAGCGTCGCGTCGAAATCGAGCGGGCGCTGGTGCCTCTGCCGTGGGCGTGGGGAGCGCCGGCGACCGACCGGGCGGCTTGGGCGCGGGTTGCGGCGCACGTGCCGACGGCGGAACTCCTCGCGGCCGCCAAGCGGGTGCAGGGGGAGCCGGCCGTGGACCTGTCCGAGGCGCTTTACCGGCGGTTCTCGCAGGATGGAAACCGCGCGGAGTATCAGGATGCGAACCGCGAGCGGCTCGGCCGGCTCACGCTCTTCGCGTGGGCGGAGGCGCTGCAGGCCGAGGGCCGGTTCCTCGCGCCGCTCCGCTCGGAGATCGAGCAACTCCTCGCGGAGCGGACCTGGGTGCTGCCGGCGCATGACCGGAAGCTCGACAATCTCGAAGGCCGGGCGATCGAGGTGGACCTGATGGCGGCGATGAAGGGCTGGGTGCTGGGAACGATCCTGCGCTGGCACGGTGAGGCGCTCGGCCCTGACGTGGCGGCGCGGGTGCGGGCGGACCTTCGCCGCCGCGTGATCGATCCGTACCTGCAGTCGGCGCGGGAGGGTCCGCAGACGTCGGGAATGTGGTGGATCCGCACCGGCAACAACTGGAATTCCGTCTGCCATGCCGGGGTGATCGGCACTGCCCTGGCGGGCGCGGCGACCGCGGCGGAGACGGCGGAGATCATCGCGTGCGCGGAGCTGAACCTCGCCTACTACGTGCGCGGGTTCACCGCCGATGGCTACTGCAGCGAAGGCGTTGGGTATTGGAATTATGGATTCGGTCACTTCGCGATGCTGGCGGAGACGGTCGCCCGCGCGACCGGAGGCACCGTGCAGGTGCTCGCCAGCGAGCGGGCCGCGCGGGCGGCGGCGTACCCGTGGGGATTCCAGATCCTTCCCGGGGTCTTCCCCGCCTTCGCGGACATGAACGTCAAGGACCGGCCGCTGCCGTGGTTCGGGGCGCTGGCGGCCCGGCAACTTGCGGCGTCCCCGCAGGGCCTGGCACCGGTCCCACTCCGGGTCGGCGACCTGCGGTCGCAGATGATCTACGAGTCGGCCATGAAGGTCTTCCTCCCGGGCCTGACCCAGGGACTGCCGGCGGCCCAGCCGCCGCGCGGCGAGGGATCGCGGCACTGGTTCGACGAAGCACAGGTCTATGTCGGCCGGGCGGGCGACACCTTCGGCGCGGCGATCAAGGGCGGACACAACGCCGAGCACCACAATCACAACGACGTGGGCTCCTTCGTCGTGGCCCTGCAGGATCGCGCCGTGCTCGTCGACCCCGGACTGGAGATCTACACGGCGCGCACCTTCGGTCCCCGCCGCTACGAGTCCGCCGTGCTCAACTCCTTCGGTCACGCGGTCCCCCGGGTGGCCGGGCGCCTGCAGTCCACCGGTCGCGCCTTCGCCGCAGTCGTGCGCGAGGCGCGCTTCTCGGAAACGGAGGATGTGATCGTCCTCGATCTGCGCGCGGCGTACGAGGTCCCCGGACTGCGCCGGCTGGAACGGACGTTCGTCCTCCGCCGCTCCCCGCGCGCGGAGGTGGTCGTGCGCGACGAGGTCGAATTCTCCCAGCCGGAGCGCTTTGAGAGTCCATTGATCGTGTTGGAGCCGTGGGCCCGGGAAGGCGCGGAGGCGCTCCGGGTGGGCCGTGACGGAAGCCGCGTGAGGGTCGGCGTGAAGACGGACCACGCGTGGACCTGGGCCACCACCGCGATCGAGGAAGACCTGCCCGGCAAGCGCCGGCCCGAGCGGCTGGCGGTGGTGCTGAGCGGGCCGGTGCTCGCGGCCACGGTTGAGTTCCACATCGCGCCGGAGGAACCGGCGCCCCCGCCGCGATGATGCTCGGACCGGGGCACGATCTTGCCACACAGGCGTGGAGCCTCACCGGCTGGCGCCCCTTCGCGTGGAAGCTCCGGCGCTCGGCGGAGACGGGCGGATTCCTCCTGCCGGATCACGGCCCGTATCCCGCGATCCTGCCGGGCAGCGTGCAGGAGAACCTTCGGCGCGCGGGAGTGGTCCCGGACTGGCACTTCGGCCGCGGCGCGCTCGCGATCGAGTGGGTGGAGCACCGGCACTGGATGTTCACCACGACGATTCCGACGATCGTGCCCGGCACGGAATGGTGTGCGGACCAACTCGACCACTCCGGGTGGATCCTCGTGGATGGCGTCGTGGCCGGCGAATTCCGCGGCGCGCACCAACCGGTCCGCATTCCGCTCGCGGCCCCGCGGCGCGACGGACCGCACGAACTGGCCCTCGTCTTCGATCTCCCTCCGGAGGGGCAGGGTCAGATGGGCTACACCTCGCGGGCGCGGGACGCCAAGCCGCGCTACAGCTACAGCTGGGACTGGTGCGTGCGGGTTGTCCCGATTGGCGCCGGCGGCCGGTTGCGACTCGAGCCGCCCCGGCGCGTGCGGGTGGAGGAGTGGCGCGTCGCGACGGACCTCGCGCCGGACCTTCGCGGCGGAACGCTGTCGGTGGAGGTTCAAGCCCTTGGGGCCTGCACCTCGGATGTCCTGCGCGTGCGCCTGAGCGATCCGGAGGGTGCGGTGGCGGCGGAGTGGCACGGCGCGTGCGCGGTCGACCGGGCCGCAGCCCGGGTGGCGGTTACGGACCCGCGGCTGTGGTGGCCGAACGGGGACGGACCGGCGGACCGTTACGGCCTGCGTTTGACGATTGAGCGTGACGGCGTCGTCGTCGCGGCGTGGGACGGCGATGTCGGCTTCCGTCACGTGGAGTGGCGGGCCTGTGCGGGTGCTCCGGCCGACGCGCTGCCCTGGCTGTGCGTGCTCAACGGCCGGCCGATCTTCCTGCAGGGGGTGAATTGGACCCCGGTCCGTCTGTGTTACCAAGACACGACGGTCGAGGAGATTGAACGCCTCGTGGGCCGGTACCGGGAGATGGGTGGCAACGTCCTGCGCGTGTGGGGTGGGGCGGGGCTGGAGCGGCCGGAGTTCTACGCGGCGTGTGACCGCGCGGGCCTGTTGGTCTGGCAGGAGTTTCCCCTTTCGTCGTCGGGCATGGATAGCCGCCCCCCGGATGATCCCGCCTTCGTTGATGAACTTGCGGCCGTGGCCCGGCATTTCATCCGCAGCCGCCGCCACCACGCCTGCCTCCTGCAATGGTGCGGCGGCAACGAGTTGCATGAAGACGAAGCGACCCCGCGGGGCACCCGTCGCCGACCGTTGACGGCCGAGCACCCGGTGCTGCGCCGACTGGCGGAGGTGGTGGCGGAGGAGGATCCCGGCCGCCGCTTTCTCCCGACCTCCCCGTACGGACCGCGCTTTCACTCCACCGCGGAGGAATTCGGCGGCGGCGTGCACCATGAAGTGCATGGACCGTGGGGCTTGGACGGATACGAAGGAGACGCCTGGGAGCGTTACTGGAGCGATGACGACTCGCTGTTCCGCGGCGAGGCGGGGGTGGCGGGGGCGAGCCGGGTCGAGCTGATCCTCCGCCACGCGGCGGACGAACCCGTGTGGCCGCCGGACACGGAGGCGTGGCGCCGGTTGAGCGGGTGGTGGACCCAGTGGGAGCGACTGCGGGCGCGCTTCGCGACGTCCGGGCTGGCGGAGTACGTGGAGTACACGCGCGCCGAGCAGGCGGAGAAGCTGGCGACGGCGATCCGCGAGACGAAGCGGCGGTTCCCCCGCTGCGGCGGCTTCCTGATCTGGATGGGGCACGACTGCTTTCCCTGTCCCGCCAACACCTCATTGATTGAATTCGACCATTGCCTGAAGCCTGCGTTTGCGGCGGTGGCGAAAGAGTTCAGAACCCCGGTCCCGCCTGCCTGAACCCGTCGCTGTCCCGTGCCGCGACGGAATTCGGTTTTCACCCCGTGCATCGCCTTTCCATGAAACCCACGCTCCCCGTCTTCGCGGTCGCATTCCTCCTCGCCCTTCAGCCCCGGTTTTTGGGGACGGCGGCGGAGGTCAAACCCGGCTGGACGATGCACGGAGCGAGCCTGATGCCGCTGTTTGGCGGCAGCGTGCCGCCGGATTGGCGGACGGAGTTTCTTTACGAGAACTATCAGGACCCTGAGTATCCGGACGTGACGTTCGACATCCTTTCCCTCCGCACGGCGCACGCGAAGCGTGTGGAGTACCCTGGCCGACCCGAGTGGACGCAGGTGTTTGACCTGCGGACGGACCCCTTGGAGATGCGGAACCTCGCGACCGATCCCGGCGCGGCGGCGCTGGCGGCGGACCTGCAGGCGAGGCTGGCGGCGGCGGTGCGGCGTCTTCGACCGGAGGCGGGACGGTGAGCGGCGCGCCGACACCGTCTGGATCGGAGCAACCGGAGCCCCCGTCGCGGTCCCGGCCGCTCCGCGAACGCGTCTGGACGGCGGGCACGCTGACCTACTCGTTCGGCGCGTTGGTGCTGCTCTTCGTGTGGCTGCTGCTGGGCGACTTCAGCTACATGCTCCGGGAGCGTTCGGCGAATCCGGTTGTCCAGCTGATGCTCAAGAAGTACGAGGCATCGGACCTGATGAACGGCATCTTCATGCTTACGATCCCGTGGGCGGTGATCCTGCTGGTCGGGCCTTTGGTGAGTTATTGGAGCGACCGCCATCGCGGCCCGCGTGGGCGGCGGATTCCCTTCCTCCTGTACCCGGCGCCGTTCGTGACGCTCTCGATGATTGGCCTGGCCTACAGCCCGCCGATTGGCGCGTGGTTGCACGGGATCCTGGGCGGATCGCCGGGCACGGTGAATCAGACCATCGTGCTGGTGATGGCGTTGTTCTGGACGGTGTTCGAGATCGGAGCGGTCGTGTCGAACGCGCTCTTCAACGGCCTCATCAATGATGTCGTCCCGCGGGACATGCTCGGCCGCTTCTACGGAATGTTCCGCGCGGTCAGCCTCGGGGCCGGCATCTTCTTCAACTACGGGCTGATTGGTCACGCCGACACGTACTACACTCCGATCCTCGCGGGGATCGGCATCCTTTATGGCGTGGGCTTCTCGCTCATGTGCCTCCGCGTGAAGGAGGGTGACTATCCGCCGCCGCCGCCGGCGCGCGAGGGCAACCTGGCGGTGAATCTGTTCCGGGACTACTGGCGGGACTGCTTCACCCGTCCGTACTACCTGCTGGTGTTCGTGTTCCTGGCGCTGGCGAACCTGAGCTTCATCCCGGTCAATACGTTCAGCATCCGGGCCGCCAAGGCGTACGACATGAGCATGGAGACCTACGGCATCTACCTCGTGGTGACGTACCTCATTTCCTTCGTGGCGGCGTTTCCGCTGGGATGGCTGGCGGACCGCATCCACCCGATCCGGGTCGGCATCGGCATGATGGTGGCGTACGCGATCGTGGCGGTGGGAGGATACCTCTTCGTGCAGGATGCGCGATCCTTTGGGTGGGTGCTGTTGGTGCACGGCGTGATCTCGGGTGGCTTCATGACGGGCGCAGCGGCGTTGCCGCAGATGCTCTTCCCCGGGTCCCGGTTCGCGCAGTTCGCGGCGGCGGCGGGCTTCCTGGCGGCCGGGCTCAACATGTCGCTCGGACCACTGCTCGGTCTGAGCCTCGACTTTCTCGGCAACGATTACCGGTTCACGTTCCTCTGGGGCGGCGCGATTGCGTGCGTCTCGGTGCTGTTCGGACTCGTCTTGTACCTGCGCTGGCAGCGCCTCGGTGGACAGACGCGGTACGTGGCCCCGGAATAGTCCCCGCCAGCCATCGCCCGGCGCCCAGCGCACTGCGGGCGTGGCGCGGGATTGCCCGGTGCGAGGGGATGGGTCAGGCTCGGCCCATGTTCACGCGACCGCTGCCCCTCTGGATCCCGGTCGGGGGTTTCGTACTCACCCTCTCGGCCGGAGCGACCAACGCCGTCGGATTCCTGAGCATCAGCCACTCCGGCCTCTCCCACATGTCGGGGAACGTGAGCATCCTCGGCATCCATGTGGCGAACGGGCACTTCGCGATCGCGGGCCAGACCCTGCTGCTGATCGTCTCGTTCTTCCTCGGTGCGGTGGTCAGCGGGATGATCATCCGGCAGAGCACGCTGCAACTCGGTCGGCGCCGCTCTCGCGCACCGGTGGGTGCGACACCATGAGGCGTGACCGCGATTGACCCCGCGGGGGCGTCCGGACAAGCGTGGCGGAATGAAGTCGGCGCCCGAAAAAGATTATTGGTTTCCGGCCAAGACCTACGGGTGGGGTTGGGGCTGGCCGCGTCGCTGGCAGGGCTGGGTCGTGACCATCCTCTGGCTGATCCTGCTGCCGGTGCTCGTGCACGTCGCCGAGCCGGCACGGCATCCGGCCGCGTTCTGCATCGGGCTCGGCGTTCACGTTGCCCTCATACTCGGAGTCTGCTGGTGGAAGGGCGAGCCGCCGCGTTGGCGCTGGGGCGGCGAGTGAACTGGCTTTCTCGTTGCTTCCGGCGGGGGAGTGGACCAGCACGAAGCGTCTACCCCTGACTCATATGCCCCGCCTCCCGTCTCCGTTGCGTCTGGCCCGCTGGCTGACCCTGATGGTTCCCGCGTTCGTCGCCCTGACCGCGTCGGCCGCGGCAAGCGAGCCGCCGGCTGTCCGCGGTCGCGTCTTCATCGATCGCCTGAGCGCACCGTGGCAGTCGCAGCAGGTGCAGGAGGCCTGCGTCCTGCCGAACCCCAAGGATCCGGAGAAACTGATCATGTTCTACTCCGGCGTGCCGGCGGCCAACCGCCGCACCTGCTTCATCGGCAAGGCCTGGGCCCTCAAGTCGGATCCCTTTACGTGGCATCAGGATGCCGCCAACCCCGTCTTCCTGCCGGCGGGGGGTGACGTCTGGGACGGCAACAGCATCCGCCTCGACGCGGTGCTCTACATCCCGGAGGAGGATGCGTACTACCTCTACTATTCCGGAAGTCGTTCCCTCGTGCAGGACCAGATCGGGCTCGCGATCTGTCCGTCAGGAAAGGATGGATACAGCGATGTCAGCCCGACCACGATCCGGCGCTGGGGAACGGCCCCGGTCCTCGCGCCGGAGCCGGCGGCGCCGTTCCATGAGGAAATGGCCTCGCAGGCGGCGGTGCTGCGCGAGTGGAATCCGCGGGAGAACCGCTGGGACTGGACGATGTACTACTCTTACCGAGGCAAGGACGGCGTGCTGCCCGGACTGCGTCTCGCGACCTCCCTCGACGGCAAGACCTGGACGCGCCACTTCAACGCGGATGACCCGCGGGGCATGGGCCAGATCTTCACCTCGATTCCAAACGCGTACTACGAATGGCACCAAGTCTTCAAGGTGGACGACACGTACGTGCTCTCGATCGAGCTCGGCGTCGAGAAAGGTCAGCGCTGGCGCCCGGCGCTCGCGGTGAGCAAGTCGCCCCGCTCCGGGTGGCAGGCGCTGCCGCCGGACACGGTCTTGCAGACCCAGTGGACCGGCCGGTACCGCGACGACGCGATGTTCCACGTCGCGACGCCGGCGTTCTATCCCATTGATGGACGTTGGTACCTTTACGTGCAGGCCTGCCCGCTGCCGAAGAACCGCAATTACATCGACGGAGCCTGGGACCTGTGGGTGGTGGAGTGCGCGCGGCGCATTCCCACGCTGCCCGGCTACGCGGACGTCTGGGTGCCCGGCGTGCCGAGTCCGTCGCGCTGACGCCGGGTGCCGCTTTGCTCGCGCGGTGGCGCTGCGGCGGGACCGGCAGCGGCATGACTGCGTCGCACTCGCGGCGCCGTTGACCGTGAGCGTCCCCGCAGCCGCCTCGCGGGGCGGTCGCGGGGACGAGCCCTGCTGGCGGGTGACTGGCTGACCGCGGCGAGGGGCCGGTCTGCGGCGGCTCCCGCGGCGGCCCTCAGGCCGGTGCGGACCGGGAGGCGGACGGCAGCGTCGGCTGGAAGACCCAGCCCGGCTCGGACTGCTGGCGCCGTACGATCGCGGCGATTTCGCGCCAGACGGCGGCGATCCCGTGTGGAGTGGGGGGCAGGTCGTGCCGGATCAAGCGGTGCAACTTGCCTAGCCGATAGCACGGCACCGCGGCGTACATGTGGTGCTCGGTGTGGTAGTTCATGTGCCAGTAGATGAACTGGACGAAGGGACTGAGCGTGAAAGTCCGGCAGCACAGGCGGAAGTCGGTGTTGTGCGACGGCAGCGCGATGTGCTGGGTGTTGTTGCAGAGCAGGAAGAGACCGTTGCCGAAGAATGGCCCCGCGCTGATCAGCACGGGCACGATCCACCAGCCCTTGATGAGCGAGACGACGAGGATGGCGAGGTGGCCGGTGACGACCACCCGGGCCCAGAGGATCGCCGGGCGTGCGATCGCCGGTTGGTCGGTGGGGAAGAGGGTTTGCTCCCATGTACCCTCGAAGCGACCCCGGGCGAGACGCACCATCTTCCGGATCGCGTGAATGAAGAAGCCGTAGTGGAAAATGCAGCCCTTGAAGAAGTCCCGTGCCGTAAAGCGGATCGGCAGCGGGTTTTCTTCGTCGTCCGGCGGGTGCAGGGTGTACCGGTGGTGTCGAACGTGGCTGACCTCGAAGAGTTCGTGGTTGATCCAGCCGAGGAAGGCGAGGAGGCGACAGAACCAGCGGTTGAGCCAGGCCGAGCGGAACACGGTGTTGTGGCCGAGTTCGTGGACGCCGTTGATCAGGAAGGCGGCAACCACCCCGTACAGGAAGACCCCGAGGGCGGCCCAGCCCCAGGCATGGGCGAGTCCGGCGCGCACGGCGAGCACGGCGGGAGCGGCGAGCACGGCGAGGTAGCCCACTGTCTGGGCCGCGCCAAGCAGGTCGCTGCGGACATGCAGGGCCTTCATCGCGCCCGGCGGCAGCGGCGTGCGGTACCACTCAATGCCCTTCGGCCGGCGCGCCTCCTCCGTGAACGATCGCAGCGGCGGCTCGGGCGTGAGCCGCGGATCGGGACCTTCGGCAGCGGGGGTGCTCATGCCGAGACTCTACCACGGGCTCGAGGGTTTGACTTCCACCGCCGACGCGCGATACGAAATCAAACATGACGCGCGCCGAGTGGATGCACCGTCCCAAGCTGATTCTGCCCCTGGACGTGCCCGGGATGCCCGGGATGCTGCAACTGGGGCGATACAACCAGACGGTGGCGCACGCGGCGCTCGACGACCACCGCCATGACGGGGCGATCGAGATCTGCCTGCTGCTGCGCGGGCGGCAGACCTATGTCGTCGACGGCCGGGCCTACGAAATGAAGGGCGGTGACGTCTTCCTGACCCACCCGGGGGAGGTGCACAGCACCGGTTCCCGGCCGCAGGAGAAGGGAGTGTTGTATTGGCTGATCCTTGGGCTCCCGGGCCGCGGAGGCGGACTGCCGGGGCCGGGCGGCGAAGCGCTCGCGCGCGCCCTGCGGGCCCTGCCGCGGCGGCATTTCCCGGGGGACGCAAGCCTGCGCGGTCACTGTGACGCGATCATGCACCTTCAACTCGGCCCGCCTGGACCGCTGCGCCCGGCGGAACTGTGGCACCATGTCAGCGGCTTCCTCCTGAGGGTGATTGCGCTGGCGGCCCCGGGGGGCGGGGTCCGGCGGCGCGCCTCGCTCCGGCCCGTGGTTGAGCATATTGAGCATCACCTCGATGAACCGCTTCCGCTCCCCGCGCTCGCGGCGCTGGCTGGGCTGTCGCTGCCCCGTTTCAAGGCCCGGTTCAAGGAGGAACTCGGGGTGCCGCCCGGCGAGTACGTGCTGCGGGCGCGGGTGGCGCGGGCCGAACAGTTGCTGCGGGACACCACGCGCCCGATCACCCGCATCGCCCATGACCTCGGATTTTCTTCCTCCCAGTATTTTGCGACCGTGATGAAGCGGTACACGCGCCTTTCCCCCGGGGCGCTGCGCCGCCGGGCGGGCGGCGTCCGGACTAAAGCCTGAAATTTCAAGCGGCGGGCCTCGGCGCGGGTTGGGGGGGGCTGGAAAATCAGGTTGGACGCGGCACGGGACTGGCTTCAGTCTTCCTCCTCCCGGTCAGCCGGTCCGTGGTCCGATTCCTTCCCTTTTCGCCATGCATACCCGTACACCGTCACTCGTCGCGCGTAGGCTCATTGCCTGCGCTTTCGCTGGATTTGCCTCCGTCGCGTCCGCCCAGGTCGTGGCTCCCGCGCCGGTTCCCGCGGCCGGCGCCGCTCCGTCGGAAACCGTGAAGCTCGACAAGTTCGTCGTCACTGGTTCGTCGATCAAGCGTCCCGCCGATGAGGGCGCGCTGCCGGTCGCCGTGTTCACGAAGCTCGACCTTGAGCAGGAGGGCATCGCCAGCGCCGAGCAGCTCATCATGAACCTCAACATCAACGGCAACGGCCTCGACAACCTCGCGTCGAACGCCGACGTCGTCGCCGGCGCCCAGCGTGGCAACAACGGTGCCACCTCGGCCAACCTGCGCGGCCAGGGTTCCAACGCCACGCTCATCCTCCTGAACGGCCGTCGCGTCGCCTCCCACGGCCTGAACGGCGGTGTGGTCGATCTCAACTCCATCCCGTTTGCCGCGATCGAGCGTGTCGAGGTCCTGAAGGACGGCGCCTCCGCCATCTACGGCACCGATGCGATCGGCGGCGTGATCAACTTCATCACGAAGACCGACTTCCAAGGCGTCGTCGCGAATGCGTCGGCTGACGTCACGCAGGACGGCGGCGGCAACCTCTTCCGGTACTCGCTCGTCGGCGGATGGGGCAGTCTCGAGAAGGACGGTTGGAACATCATGGCCTCGCTCGCCATCGCCGACCACAAGCGGCTCGACGGCGACCAGCGCGACTTCGTCAACACCTTCCAGCCGAGCCGCGGTCTCTCGCCCGACACGCGTGGCACGCCGATCGCCACGCTCTTCGCCATCAACGGTCAGCGCACGGTGCTGAGCAGCGGCGCCGCCACGGTCGCCGGCGCCGGCACCGGCCCGATCGATCCGGCCGACACCACCGCCACCCTGCGCGTGAATGGCATCAACGTCGTCGATCTGCCCACCTTCACCGGAGGCTACACCGGCCTCGACGGCATGGGTCCCTACGGCGAGCGTCTCTGGGCCACCGCCGCCTCCAAGTACGGCTCCGCCTGGGACACGGGCCGTGCCGCCGTGCTCCAGCAGCCCGTCAAGAACACCAACTTCGTCGGTCGCGGCTCCTACAAGCTCGGCCGCCACCTCGCGACCGTCGAGGCCGTGATCGGCCGGTCCGATTCGACGAAGAGTTTCTCCCCGAACCAGTGGTCCACCGCGGCGTCGACCGCGGCGGGCGCGCAGCCGACCACCACCACCGCGAACGGCACCGTCGTCCCGAATCCCTTGTACAACCTGCTCTACCCGAGCAAGGGCTCGGACTACAACCGCATCTTCAACGCCCTCGTTGCCTACTTCCCCGCCCTCGAGGCCAATCGCGGCCTGCCGATGGCGTTCCGCTGGCGTTCGCTTCCGGGCGGCAACCGCGAGCTGCGCACCATCAGTGACACGCGGCGCTTCCTCGGCTCGCTCGAGGGCCCCCTCCCGCTGCCGGGCGACTTCTTCTCCCAGTGGGAGTACCGGCTCGGTCTCTCCCAGTCCGAGAGCAAGAGCAAGTCCCGCCTCAACGACGGCTACTACTACACCGTGCCGTTCGTGAAGCTCGTCAGCGATGGCATCCTCAGCCCCTTCTCCTACACGCAGTCGCAGGCGGCGGTCGACGGTCTCAAGGCGGCGTCCGCGTCGGGCGTCGAACTCTACGGGGGCACGTTCACCAACACCACGCTCGACCTCACGACCTCGGGTCCGCTGTTCTCGCTCCCGGCCGGCACGGTCAACGCCGCCGTCGGCGCCGACTTCCGCCGCGAGGAGTACTTCTTCGCCGGTGACCGGCGCGCCAATGTCAGCACGGCGGACTCACTGATCTTCAATGTGCCGTTCGACAACGCCCTGGCGACCGCAGGCACGCTGAGCCGCGACATCAAGGCGGTCTTCACCGAGGTCCAAATCCCGGTGCTCAAGATCCTCGACGTCAACCTCGCTGCACGCCGCGACCAGTACACGGGCTTCGGTTCGACCACGAATCCCAAGGTCACCCTGCGCTTCGCCCCGACCGACCAGCTGCTTTTCCGCAGTTCCTACAGCTCCGGCTTCCGGGTCCCGACGTTCAAGCAGCAGTTCGACCCGGTCACCGAGAGCATCTACGCCGGCGCCGACCTGCGCGATCCGGCGACGGGCAACGCGATCCCGCCGAATTCGATGAACATCCGCGGCGGCGGCAAGACGACACTCAACCCGGAGGAGGCCGAGATGGTGTCCGCCGGCGTCGTCTATTCGCCGATCAAGAACATCACCTTCACCGCCGACTGGTGGTCGGTGCAGCGCGACGGCACGATCCTCATCCTCGGGCCGACGGTCATCCTCCAGAACTACCAGCTGTTCCCGGATGCGATCATCCGCAACGCCAGCAACCAGATCATCGCGATCGACAATCGCTGGCTCAATGCGGGCGAGACCCAGACCAAGGGCATCGAGTACGGCCTGCGCGGCGACTTTGACGTGTGGGGTGGGCGTCTCACTGCGGAGACGAACGTCTCGCAACTGCTCGAGAAGAAGTCCCGCCTGATCGCCTCCGCCCCGTGGGGACGGAGCGAGATCGGTCGCTTCACGCGCGCCAGCGACATCGGCTTGGAGTGGAAGTACACCGCCTCCGCCGCCTTCCGGAAGGGCAAGTGGACCGGTCGTCTCAGCCAGCTCTATCGGGCGGGCTACGTCGATTTCGTGCTCCCGGGCGTCGCCAACGGCACCGTGGTTCCCCCGAGCTGGAAGCCCGACGTCGACGAGTACATCACGTACAACGCCAGCCTGACCTACCGCTGGCGCCGGGACATGACGATCGTCGCGGGCGTCAAGAATCTGTTCAATCAGGATCCTCCCTTCTCCGTCGCCTACGACACCAACACAGGCGCCGGCAGCAGCTGGGAGCCGCGCATCGCCGACCCGCGGGGTCGTGCGTACACGCTCTCGGTCGAATACAAGTTCCGCTAAGGCGGAGTTTCTCGGGAGCACCGGCGGTCTTCCCGACCGCCGGTGCCTTCCCCGCGTCACCGGTGCGGCCCGGGCGGTGAGGGCAGTCGCTGGGGTTGGGTGGGACCGCCGCCGGGGACTGCGGCGTCGGACGATCGGCTCTCCCATTCTCGGAGCCGGGAGGGTCCGCAGGCATCGAGTGCATCGGATTTCACTCCGCGTGAATCCTGGGTCGAAGCCCACGCTTCGCGCCTTTTCGCCGATCGAATTGACTCTTGTTCCGTGGGCTCGCGGTTTCATGCCGAGTCCATGCCGTCTCCCGGACAACGTTTTCGCGCTGCGCTCGCCACCGAGCCACCGCTGCAGATCGTGGGCGCGATCAACGCCTACGCGGCCCTGCTCGCCCGGCGTGCCGGGTTCCGCGCGCTTTACCTCTCCGGGGCCGGAGTCGCGAATCACTCCTACGGGCTCCCGGATACCGGCCTGACGGAGCGAGGCGATGTCCTGATCGATGCCCGCCGGATGACGCGGTGCGTGGAGCTGCCTTTGTTGGTCGACATCGATACGGGTTGGGAGGATCCGGAACGAACTGTTCGTGACATGGAGGAGGCTGGCGTCGCCGCCGTGCATCTCGAGGACCAAGTCCCGGCCAAGGTCTGTGGGCACCTCCCGGGCAAACACCTCGTCACGGCCGCAGTGATGGTCGACCGCGTCCGCGCTGCCGTGAGGGGCCGGCGGGACCCAAACTTCGTCATCATGGCCCGCACCGATGCGGCCGCGAATGAAGGCCTCGACGGGGCCATCGCCCGCGCGCTCGCGTATGTTGACGCCGGCGCCGACATGATTTTCGCGGAGGCGTTGACGACCTTGGGCGAGTACCGGGCGTTCACGCGGGCGGTTTCCGTGCCCGTTTTGGCGAACCTCACGGAGTTCGGGAAAACGCCCTTGTTTCCCGTGCCGGCGCTCCGCGAGGCGGGTGTCGCGATGGTCCTCTATCCCCTCAGCGCCTCCCGGGCTTCGGCGCAGGCGGCGCTGGACGTCTACACCGCGATCCGCCGCGACGGCACGCAGGCGGCCGTGGTGGACCGGATGCAGACGCGCACCGACCTCCATTACCGAGGTTACGACATCAATGATGTGGCGGCGCACGCGTCCTACGAGGAAGTGGCGCACCTGCTCATTCACGAGCGCCTCCCTCGCGCGGACGAACTCGCGGCGTATCGTGCGCGGCTATGTGCCTTGCGCGGACTGCCGGCTCCGCTCCGTGCGGTCCTTGAGCAGATTCCGGCTTCGGCGCATCCGATGGACGTGCTGCGGACCGGCACGTCCGCCCTCGGCAATCTGGAGACCGAGATCCTGCCCGCCGCCGGCGGCACCGCCGCGACGGTCGACGGAGCGCGGGCGATCGCCGACCGGCTCCTGGCGACGTTGCCGTCGATGCTCCTCTATTGGCATCACTTTGCGACCAGCGGACAGCGAATCGCCGTCGAGACCGCCGATGAGACTCTCGCCGCACACTTCCTGCATCTTCTTGACCAGCGCGCGCCGTCGGCGTCGCACGTCGCCGCGCTGGACCGCTCGCTGATCCTGTACGCGGAGCATGAGTTCAACGCCTCAACCTTCACGGCTCGGGTGATCGCGGGTACCGGGGCGGACGTGCATTCCTGCGTGACCGGCGCGATTGGCGCCCTGCGCGGACCCAAGCACGGTGGCGCCAACGAGGTCGCGCTCGACATCCAGCAGCGGTACGCGACGCCGGACGAAGCCGAGGCCGACATCCGGGTTCGCCTCGCGCGCCGGGAAATCGTCATCGGTTTCGGTCACCCCGTCTACACCGTGGCGGATCCCCGCAATGGCATCATCAAGGAGATCGCTCGCGGTCTCTCGGACGAGGCCGGCGACCCTCGTCTCTTCTCCGTCGCGGAGCGGATCGAGAGCCTGATGTGGACGGAGAAGCGCATGTTCCCGAACCTCGATTGGTTCAGTGCGGTGGCCTATCACCGCCTCGGCGTGCCGATGCTCATGTTCACGCCGCTCTTCGTCATGGCGCGCATCGCCGGCTGGGCGGCGCACATCGTGGAGCAGCGGATCGACGGCAAGATCATCCGCCCGGGCGCTGGGTCAGCTACGTCATGGAGCACGTGCTCTTCAAGATTTCGTTCCCGGCGGAGTTCCATGCGCAGACGGCGGTCGAGTGCGCGATGCAGCTGCACCCGCTCGTTCGCGACCGCCTCGACCAGATTGAGCGCGTGGAGATGACGACGCACGAGTCGGCGATCCGCATCATCGACAAGACCGGGCCCCTGCACAATCCGGCCGACCGGGATCACTGCCTGCAGTACATGACGGCGATCGG
>Ga0172372_10001948_pt1 | contig 31720 bp, 33 predicted proteins | sample LakKiv5m_2_FD_114544 | JGI IMG/M metagenome (GOLD analysis project Ga0172372, IMG submission 114544) | Freshwater microbial communities from Kabuno Bay, South-Kivu, Congo - kab_092012_9.5m | ecosystem: Environmental > Aquatic > Freshwater > Lake | place: Democratic Republic of the Congo... | reverse complement strand
GTTTCTTTGGCGGCAGTTTTTATAGCCGAGGCATCTGAACCGGCATTGGCCTCAGTTAGTCCAAATGCTGCCAGGAGCTTCCCCTCGATCATCCCCGCTAAATATTTTTCTTTTTGAGAGGTGTTACCAAAAGTTTCAATCATCTTTGAAACCATAAGGTGAACAGATAGAAATATTGATGGACCCAGATCCACTTGAGCTATCTCTTCAAGCACGGCCGCTATTAATTTAGCAGGGGCACCCATGCCGCCACCTTGCTCAGATATAGAGAGTCCGGTCAGACCTAGATTCGCCATCGAATCAAACAGAGCCCTCGGCAGGGTCCCGTAAAACTCCTCCTTCTGGAAGGCAGGGATCTCCTTAAGAGCCATCTTCTTTACGCTTTCAATGATTTGGTTAAACTCTGCAGTATTCATAACTTAATCCTAAATTTACCCCTATGGTCGGGACTGGGTAAAAGAATATATAATAAAAGAAGATTTCTCAATTGAGGGAAGTAGTCAAAAAAATTCGTTATTTATGGGATTTATGCATCGAGCTTGGTGGGGATTGATTCTTATTGCGGCATTACTCACCGTGGTGGCTTCATCTGGAGCGCAGACTTCCACCCCCGCCTCTTCCTCAAGTTCCAGCTCTGGGGCAAAAAGTATTAAAAATATCCTGCCAGGACCTGCTAAAGCTAGAAATGAAGAGGAAAGGATTCTCTTTAAAAGCTTGAAGGAGGAGGTGCGCACCTGTGTAGGAAAAGAATTCGAGAAGAGACAGAAGAGCTGTTACAAGGGTCAGTATAAAAAAGGTCAGCCAGTCCTTGATAAAAAATGCCGGAGAATAGAGAAGGTAAAATCTGAAATAGAGTGCGAAAAGAACATCAAGGCACGCGTCCCTTATAAATCTCGACCCCAATGGGATGCTTACAGAGCTAAGAAGGTGGCACGGGATCAAAATCAATTAGATAAGTTGATGGGTCGGCCAACCTCAAATGGAAAGAAAGGCGCAAAGAACTCAGCCAATGGTACCAATGAAGATGAATGGGTAAAGGAATTTGAGTAGTTGCTGGCAAAATTCCGATGACCATGCGCAAGTCACAATTTGTAAATCAAAAGGATAGTGGAGGGCAGTTCTCGCTGGGTAACCTTTTGTAGAACAAAAAGAACCAGAAGAGAATCGCCCTAGAGACTCAGACGGCGATCGGTATCTGGTATCCGTCGAAGTTTTGACCATCAACCACGATGGCGTACGACTGATTGTAGAATTCCAGGACGGGACCGACGTCAACGAGCCTCCTCTTGCTGAACAGGGCTCCTCCAATCTTGAGCTTCATCCCCCATGGCAGGGCTGAGAACGGCCTCCGTTCGACTCCCTCATGAGAGCGAATGGAGATCATTTTGTCTTGCAGGTTGATGGTGATTCGGATCGGCGGTTTTTTCTTGGTCATGGCGACATTTCTCTGGGACTGACGAGAACAAGGCGGAACTGCCTTCAACTACCCTCTGGGGTGTCTGATAGACACTATTGTGAAATATCAAAGCGGATCCCCATCCTACGCCTCATTTCGACCTTTAATCAAGATATCGAAATCCTAGTGTTGAGTGGGGGATACGGGAATCAGCACCACCTTGGTGGGATTAAACCTGGGTTCTCCATGAGGATCGCTTATTGTAGAAACCAGAGCCTGTACCGCACTGATTGCTGCCAAGTGAGCCTCTGCCGGTATGTAAAGTTTTAAAAGTTCTGTAAGGTAGCGCCTCTCTGAACTGTGGTTATCTGTATTGTGAGAGGTTGAGCCCCACAATGGATTAAGAAAAGGATTTTCAGGGTCACTTGCTTCAAGTTGAGCCAGTCTTTTGGAGATCAGCTTCTTTACATCCAACCAGAAAGAATACTCCTCGGCGTCTATTATCGATTTTTTATTACGCCATAGGAACACGTTCCTCTCGGTTTCTCCGAGGAACCACAAAGGATTTAGACCAAGGCTTTGAGGACAGGGAAGTAAGCACTTCTCGATTAAGCGACTTTCAAAAGTTCTGAATAGATTTAGGAGCACTCCGTCATGAGGTATCTTAGGAACCTCGCGTGCGGACGGCTGTTCATTTTTGTACAGTTCCTTAACAATTTTTATTAGCTCTTCGCTGCTAACCATTTGATCCTATTTTGTTAGGTTCAACGCCAAGGAATCGCAGGTCACTTTCCAGCAATTTTTGAGCCGAGATTAATTAGGCACCAAGTGTCGATATAATCGTGTAGGAGTGTTATAATTTTTAGGGGTACGATGCTAACTGCCTGGAGTTTTTCGGCCGTTTGGACTAACCTGAGGGTGCAATTTTTGTAGCTTAGAAAGGTAAGGTATGGAAGCCGATACAATCTTTGGCAAGATTATAAGAAGAGAGATCCCTGCCTCCATTGTGTTTGAGACAGAAACTATTCTCGCCTTTAAGGATATCTACCCTAAAGCCCCTGTGCACATACTAATTATTCCTAAAAAACAGATTGCCTCAGTTAGTGCGGCATGTCTCGACGATCAAAAGGTCCTGGGAGAATTGTTTCTAGCAGCAGCCAAGATTGCAGAGCAGGTGGGAGTCGATAAGACCGGATATCGTTTAGTGGTTAATAATGGTCGGGATGCCGGCCAGGCAGTCAACCACCTCCATGTTCACCTTCTAGGTGGACGGGAGCTTCAGTGGCCTCCTGGTTAAGGTCTAAGATCTAATAATTTTGTTGTAGGAGTTGGAGATATGGCAGAAGAAGTTGTCAAAATGCGGATCGAGAACGATGTTGCGGAGATAGTAATCAATCGTCCCGAAAATCTTAATGCCCTGAATGTGGACGTGCTGCAAAGTATTCTTTTAAAATTTGAGAAATTAAATAAAGAGGGTCAGGTAAGGTGCGCCATTATTACTGGTGCAGGAGAGAAGGCATTCGTTGCAGGTGCTGACATCCCATTGCTTCAGCAGTTAGGCAAGAGAGCTGCTGCCGATTATATCGAGCTAGGTCAGCGTGCGATGCGTGAGATTGAAAAGGCCCCATTTCCAGTTTTGGCGGCGGTCAACGGGTATGCCTTGGGTGGTGGTTTAGAGTTGGCCATTTCCTGCGATATAATTTTGGCTTCACAAAGTGCGAAGTTCGGGGCCCCCGAAGTTAACTTGGGTATCATCCCTGGATTCGGAGCAACTCAGAGGCTTGTTCAAAGGTGTGGCATAGGAGCTGCTCGTAGACTTGTCTTCACTGGAGATATGGTTGATGCGGTTGAGGCCAAGGCTATAGGGTTGGCCGATGTAGTAGCAGCCGAGGGCATGCTTCAGGAGACAGCTTGGCAGATGGCAAAAACCATAGCCTCAAGAGGTCCATTAGCGGTAGCTGAGGCTAAGAAGGTTATAAGAGCCTCTCAAGAGCAAACTTTGCTGGCAGGACTCCAAATGGAGGTCGAATCTTTTCTTGCTATGCACGAAACTGCCGATAGAGAAGAGGGAATGATGGCTTTTATGCAGAAGCGTAAGCCAAAATTTTTAGGTCGATAAGAGGTTTCTATGGGTTGGATAGACGGTTTTCCTTTTGAGATTACGGATGAAGAGCGGATGGTGGCTGAGGCAGCCAGGAACTTTGCGACCAATGAAGTCCTGCCGCTAGCTGACAAGGTTGATAAAGAGCATTATTTCCCGAGAGAGTTGTTGCCCAAGATGGGGGATCTCGGATTCATGGGCGTTTTGGTTCCTACTGAGTATGGTGGTGCCGGAATGTCTATGATCTCTTATTGTTACGTAATCGAGGAGTTGGCCGCAGCATGTGCATCAACATCGGTGATAGTGAGCGCACATAATTCCCTATGTATAAATCCAATCCTTGAGTTTGGAAGTGAAGCTCAGAAGCAAAAGTATTTGACCCGTCTTGCCTCAGGAAAAGCATTAGGATGCTTTGCTCTGTCTGAGCCGGGAACAGGTAGTGATGCCGCGAACCTTACATGCTCTGTAAAAAAAGTCGGTGATAAATACATTATTAATGGCGCCAAAAATTGGCTTACCAATGGGCCAGAGGCAGATATCTGTGTGTTGTTTGCCATGCAGGATCCAAGCAAGGGTCATAAGGGTGTAACAGCTTTTGTTCACGACATGAATATTCCTGGTCTTACACGAGGCAAAAAAGAAGATAAGTTAGGAATCAGAGGCTCTGCTACCTGCGGAACTACTTATGAAAATGTGGAACTGACGGCGAATAACATGATTGGGGGAGAACTGCAGGGCTTTAGAGTAGCCATGAATACCCTCAACGGAGGTAGAATCGGCATCGGCGCTCAGGCCGTAGGTATCGCTAGAGCCGCCCTGAGAGACGCTCTTTCCTACTCTAAGCAGAGAAAGGTCTTTGATAAGCTTATCTGCGAACATCAATCAGTGCAGAATTATCTTGCTGATATGTTAAATCAGATAGATGCGGCGCGTTATTTGACACTTGGGGCCGCTAAGTTGAAGGATCAAGGAAAGCCGTATATAAGACAGGCTGCGCAGGCTAAGCTTTTTGCCTCTGAGGCGGCGATGTACTGCGGATTAAAAGGCGTGCAGATTCATGGTGGTTACGGCTTTGTGACGGACTATCCGGCAGAGCGACATATGCGAGACGCCAAGATCACTGAGATTTACGAAGGTACTAGTGAGATTCAGCGAATGGTGATCGCTGGGGCTCTCTTAAAAGAGTAAGGAGTATTTAGGATGACCAAGTCTATCCCAAAAAAAGCTGGCCTAACTAAGAAAGATAAGTGGGAGAAAGAGGTATACTCTCATCAAAAAGAGAGAAAGGAATCCTTCGATTCAATCAGCTTCCGTAAACAGCCAGCAGTAGTCACTCCAGAGGACATGACTGATTTTAATCCTGATGAAAAATTAGGTTTCCCGGGGGAATATCCTTTTACGAGAGGTGTTCAGCCTACCATGTATCGGGGTCGTCTATGGACAATGAGACAATTTTCAGGATTTGGTAGCCCAGAGGATACAAACAGAAGATTTAAGTATCTCTTGGAGCATGGTCAAACTGGGTTATCGACTGCTTTTGATATGCCATCTCTGATGGGTTATGACCCTGATCATCAAAAATCTAGAGGCGAGGTCGGTCGCGAGGGAGTAAGCGTAGCAACGATAGATGATATGGATCGATTGTTCGCCGGGATCCCGCTGGATCAGGTCACCACATCGATGACTATTAATTGTTCCGCTACTATCGCCATGGCGTTTTACCTTGCGATTGCAAAAAGAAGGGGAATTTCTTTCGATAAGATAGGCGGCACAATTCAAAATGACATGTTTAAGGAGTTTATCGCTCAGAAGGAATGGATCTGCCCTCCAGCACCTTCGGTGAAGCTCGCTTGCGACATTATTGAGTACTGTTCTACGAATGTTCCTAAATTTAATGGAATTAGTATCAGCGGTTATCACATCCGCGAAGCTGGATCGACGGCTGTGCAAGAACTAGCATTTACCTTGGCTGACGGTATTGGTTATGTCGAGCATTGCTTAGGCCGAGGCATGAAGATTGATGATTTTGCGCCACGCCTCTCTTACTTCTTTGATGTGCACAACGATTTCTTTGAAGAGATAGCCAAATTTAGAGCTGCCAGAAGAATCTGGGCCAAGCTAATGAAAGAGCGATTTGGAGCCAAGAGCGTCAAGTCTATGATGTTAAGAACCCACGCCCAGACGGCAGGGGTAAGTTTAACCGCACAGCAGCCAGTGAATAACGTGGCTCGTGTGGCAATTCAGGCGTTGGCTGCGGTGTTAGGAGGAGTGCAGTCTCTTCACACCAACTCTATGGACGAGACTTTATCTCTGCCCACTGAGGAGGCAGCAAAGGTAGCACTCAGAACTCAGCAAATTATTGCTGAGGAGACTGGAGTTACCAACGTAGTTGATCCTCTTGGAGGCTCCTACTACATAGAGCAGCTGACCGATGAGATAGAGGCAGAGGCCATGGAGTATATAAATAAGATCGATGCCATGGGTGGGATGCTCAAGGCAGTAGAGTTAGGTTTCCCACAGAAGGAGATAGCGGAATCCTCTTATCAATTTCAATTAAGGGTTGATAATGAAGAGTACGCCATGGTGGGGGTGAATAAGTACAAAGATGCCAACGACGAGGTTCCAATCCCTGTCCTTGAGATAGATTTTGAAGCTGAGAAAAAACAGATAGACCGGACTAAGGCATTTAAAGCAGCTCGGGATCCGAAGAAGGTGGAATTGGCTTTGGCCAAGGTAACTGAGGTCTGCAAAGAAAACCGTAACGTTATGCCGTCTTTAATTGAAGGGGCAGATATCGGGATAACCCTAGGCGAGGTAAGCGATATATACAGAAAGGTATATGGCGTTTACACAGACCCTGGTTTGATCTAAAAGGATATCTCATGAGCGCAGTTACAGGTGGTCAAAATTCAAAAATAAGAGTCCTAATCGCCAAGCCAGGTCTTGATGGGCATGACAGAGGTGCCAAGGTTATTGCGCGCGCTCTGCGCGATGCTGGTATGGAGGTGATTTACACCGGGCTGCATCAAACTCCTGAAATGATCGTGAGAAGCGCACTTCAAGAAGACGTTCATGGAATCGGGATGAGTATTCTCTCCGGCGCACACATGACGCTCTTCCCCGCAGTAATAGAGCTCCTGAAAAAAGAGGGTGCAGAGGATGTTGTGGTATTTGGTGGTGGTATAGTACCAAAAGATGACATCGTTAAGTTAAAAAATATGGGCGTGAAAGAGATTTTTACTCCAGGCGCGAAGACCAGCGAGATAGTGTCTTGGGTGCGCGATAATATTACTCCGATCTCCTAATAAATGTTTCTAAGAAATATCTTCCTGGCGAGATGGCGCCACCAGTAGGTGTCACTAAAAATATTTCAAATACGCTTGCCTTTAGATCGACTTTTCGGATATACCCCAAAGGTCGTTTTTCGTTGAGTGTGGAATAGTTCCCGTTGACGAAACCCCCGGCTGCTCAAACATAGAGATGCCAGGGTTTTAATCATTCCATTAAGGATAGAGGTAAATTAAGTATGACAGTTCGTGGAAAAATCGATAGCGCGATCACAAAGCAAGTTGGTAAGTGGTTTACCGTTAGTGATCTTCAAGCAAAGCTAAAAGTTGAAAATTCAACTCTAAAGCCTCTCATCATGAGATATGCTCGCGATCAGATTCTTGTTCGTCGTAAGGTGAAGGGTGAAGCCCGTGCTGTTCAGTTCTCTCCAGCAGCGAAGTCTACTAAAGAATTCGAAATCTTGATGGCTAACTATATGCCTTACAAGACCAAGGGTAAGAAGATATCTGCTAAGAGCAATAACTCTTCAAAGATTGTTAAAGCTTCCTCCAAGAAGTCTTTGGCCGTTTCTTCTAAGAAGAGCATGTCCTCTAAGAAGAATGTTACCTCTAAGAAAGCTTCTTCCAAGAAAGCTTCCTCTAAGAAGTCTTCCAAGAGATAAATAATTTAGGGCTATCCCTGAATTACAGAAGGCGAGGCGACCCCTCGCCTTTTTTATTTGCCCTTATTTTAAGTAACTTAAACAAAGTTCTTGATATATGGCAGGCGAGGCACTAGACTTCTAGAAAATCGAGAAGGAGAGATATGAAGTTCAAGATTACTCTGTTGGTATGTTTAAGTATCTTTCTGTCAGGTTGCATCTTTGCCCCAATCCTCAGCTCGATTAATGAGTCTGGGGTCACAGAGAAAGGAAGGCAGTTCTCCTTCAACCAGTCAGTTAAGGAATTTAATTCAGCTCTATTTTGGCAAAATTATCCCAAAGCCCAGAGATTTGCCCTGACTGATAGCGATCTCGATATCAAAACTAGTCTGACTGGCGGAGATAAGAACGCTAGAGTAGTTGAGGTTAAGGTAGAGGATGTAAATTTCATCGAAGATTCCTACACTGCTGAGGTGAGCCTAGCGCTAAGAATTCAGGAATATGAAACGATGATAGTAGCACCTAAGAGTCAAAAGCAGACCTGGGTGTATTCACTCGAAGATGGTTGGAAAATAAAGACTCTCTCTGCTCTCCAGGGTTAAGAATTTGAGGAATATTATTCTTCTACTTGCTTTATTTTTAATGTCGGGCTGTGCGGCTTCCAGATACTCTGCTTCGCCTGTCCCTCAGAAGAAGGGTAATGTCCCAGGATATGAGGAGCTCGAAGCGCCTATATCAATATCAATTCTATCTGAATCATATCGAGACAATCAGCTTTCGGTGCGGATTCTTCTGACTCCGGAGGTCAGGTTAGAGGGGCGGACTTTAAAGCTAGTTCTTACTGGATTAAGGAGTGGGGAAGAGCTTAATCAGGCTTTTATAGTACCAACGGATGATTTATTGGCAGGAGAGTCTTACGAGTATCCGCTTGAGTTGAAGGCAATTAATCTCTCTGATTATCGGGTTGATGTTGAATGGGGTGGCAAGAAGCAGATAGGCCCTCTGCCTCGCTTGGCTCTGAACAAGGTTTCTGCGGTAAGGTCAGAATGTAAAGAGAATATGTGCAGAGCTGAGTTTAAGGTAGCGGCAACTATCTCTAATAAAGGACCAACGGGAGAGAATGAGGCTGTTTTGAAGAATTTAATTCTTGCCACTAGTTTTAAGATTAAAGGGCAGGGACCTTTTGTTGATAAGTCAGCAGAGGATCTTTTGAAATTGGACAATATTAACCTTCAACCGGGAGGCAGTAGACAGCTTGAAATAACGATTGAGCAGGAGGTGCCGCGCCAGATCGTTAATAATCTTGAGCCAGATGTGAGAATTTCCTCATTTAATTGAGGGAGTCTTTACTTAAATTCTCCAAACGGTAAACTGGGTCCATGGAGGGAGATCTAACTTCAAAATCGGAACAAGAGTCTAAGCCTAAAGAAAGGGTGTATATCCGCACTTTTGGCTGTCAGATGAACGAATACGATTCCCTAAAATTAGCCAAGATTTTAGAGCCCAGCCATACCCAGGTTTCCAGACCAGAGGAAGCAGACCTTGTTCTAATCAATACATGCAGCGTCAGAGATAAGCCTGAGCACAAGTTGTATAGTCTGTTAGGTGAAATCAGAGAAATTAAGACGAATAATCCCAAATTGATGATTGGAGTGGGTGGTTGTGTTGCTCAACAGGAAGGCGATTCTATCATCTCTAAGAGTCGCGATGTCGGATTTGTTTTTGGTACCCATAATCTTTCTCTAGTGCCCTCATTAATAGACAGATTTAAAGAAACCAAGGAACCCCAGGTTGCAATTAATTATCGTGATGAATGGGAGGAGATGCCGCTTGGCTTCACAGATCAGCCACGCACAGTAGCTTTTGTCTCTATCAGTAGAGGGTGTAATAAGAATTGTACCTATTGCATCGTTCCTCGTACCAGGGGTCCAGAGGTCAGTCGTAGACCTGAAGAGATATTGAGAGAGATAAAAATTTTGGCTCACAAGGGAGCGCGCGAGGTCGTTCTTTTAGGTCAGACAGTGAACTCTTACGGATTAGATTTCTCACCCAGGGGTTCTTTTGTTGGTTTGTTAAAGGAAGTTGCTGCGATTGAGGAGATCAAGCGGATTAGATTTACCAGTCCGCACCCGCAAGAAATCAGACAAGATTTTATCGATCTTGTTTGCTCAGAGCCCAAAGTATGTCGCCATGTGCATATGCCACTTCAATCAGGCAGCGATGTGATCTTAAAAGCGATGAACAGAAATTATCGTAGAAAGAAATACCTCAGTATCATTCAAGCTCTCAAAGAGCGTGTGCCAGATATGGCCATCACCGCTGATATTATCGTTGGATTCCCAGGTGAGACTCGGGAGGATTTTGAGCAAACCCTAGATATTATGAGGCAGGTTGAATTTGATAGTAGTTACTCCTTCGCCTTTTCCCCCAGACCAGGCACTGAGGCGGCAGCAATGGTCGATGATGTTCCCCATGAGGAGAAATTAAATCGATTGTACGAGCTTCAGGCTCTGCAAATTGAACTGACTAATAAAAAGCTCCAATCATGGGTCGGGCAAGAGGTCGAGCTGCTGATAGACGGCACAACGGCCATTGATGCCTCCCTTTTAAGGGGCCGATCTAGCCAGAACATCGTGGTTAATATGGGACTACCTCTGCCAGAAGTTACGGTAGGTGATTTTGTCAAAGTTAAGATAGTACACGCCTCCAAAAATACCCTTCGGGCAGAGCCTTTAATTAATGCGTAAAATTAAGAATTGGCACATTAGGGGCTCGTTAGGTTATAATTCTGCAGATATTGTAGCCGTATGAGTAAGCAAGAAAAAAATACTGAAACAGTTGAAATGTTTGTCGGTGGATTGGTTCAGGATCCGTCCACGCAAGCTCCGATCGTGGTACTCCAGGACGAGAAAAACCAATTTTGCCTCCCCATCTGGATAGGCATGGCTGAGGCCACCTCGATTGTTACAATTTTAAAAGGTATAAAATTAAATCGTCCGATGACGCATGACCTCATGTTTCACACGCTCAATGAAATTGAGATGAGAGTCCAACGTGTACTAATACATGATCTGCAAGACGCCACCTATTACTCTGAGATTGTTTTAAGTCAGGGTGATAAAGTGGTTATATTGGATTCTAGGCCGAGTGATGCTATCGCACTAGCCCTACGTGCAGATGCTCCTATATTGGTTAGTGTAGATGTGCTAGAGAGAGCCAAGGTAGCAGCGATGCCAAATCTGCCCCAAGGTGTAAAGCCAGCCAATCTCTTGGAGGCCCCGGAGCGGTCTGACTCTGCAGCAGGGGAAGTCAAAGAGGCTCAGGACTTTAATGCGGTAGATAAAAACAAGTGGGCTGAGATTCTGGCGAGTCTAGACCCGGATGATTTTAAATATAAGATGTAAGAAAAATGGAACAGAATACTTCACATGATATCTTCACCGATCCAGCTCTTGTTAAAGCCAAGCAGGACGACCCGTTTTTTAAGTATATTAATTCAAATTGGCGAGAGATCTTAATGATGGCTGCCATACTTCTGGGCGGCTATTATGTGGTGACAAGATTGCAGCAGAGCTACTATCAGAGCAAGGTAGCCTCAGCTGATGTCCTTAAGAAAGCTCAGGATAGCTTTTCTGAAGTAGTCGCGCTTCAAAATAGGCTTTTCACTTTGTCTCAACCTCTTGCTGATCCAACCAAAGAGACCAAAGAGTCAAAGGAGACCAGGGAGAAAGAAAAGGGAGAAGTAGAGGGTAAGTTGCGAGCCGCAAAAAGTGGATTAGTTCAGCGTTTGGCTGCATTGGCTGATCAGAAGTCGCCGTACTTAAGCATGGCGCCATTGTTTGATGCAACTCTGAGTGCAGTCACAGGGAATTTACAAGCTGCTCAGACAGCGGTGGATGACCTAAAAGGTAAGCAGTCCTCTGATCAAGGAGGTATTTTAGTATCCGAATTAGGTAGGTTAGGTTTGGCTCGAGCTAAGCTCGATGCAGCAAGCACAAAGTCTGAGGGCTTTAAGGAGCTTCTAACTTTGCTTGAGGGTGGCGAATTTGTTTCAGTATCGGCCGCTTCAACTTTAGCCAGGGTAGCCTCAACCGATGAAGAAAAGGGCCTTGTAAAGGCGGCTATTGAGTCAAGGATTGCCAAATCTCCGCACCAAACTGACCTGTTACAGAATGAGTTAATAGCTTTGGGAGCTCAATAATTGGCGATCCGGGTGGCGAAAATTTTTGTAGCGAACGCCCTTAAATTAAATTTAGTGGCGCTGCTTTTGATTGGATTTACCAGTTGCGATAGTAGCGGCCGAAAGCGACCTATTGGGTATGGCAAGGTAGGACCTATTGCTGATTTAGAAGCAAAAGAGGTCATTGATGCCCAAAAGATAGCTCTGCTTGTTCGCAGAGATGCTGAGGGAATTTATGGAATGAGCACCCTTTGCCCAGTTGAGCTGAGACCACTAAAGGCGCACCGGGCTGACAGTGGTCCAGTACTATTCTGTGATGTTTGTGGCAGCGAGTACGACGAAAACGGACACGTTCTGAAAGGTGAGGCTAAAAGAGGCCTGCCTTTTTATGAGCTAGTTGCGGCAGAGGGGGTTCCTGGTGGTCCGGTCGATACTTTATACGCTCGAATAGGTATAGAGGTTTCAGAGAGCTGGCGGCTGCCCTTTCCTAAACAGTCAAAAAAATAACAGTTACCGTTATTTAGCCCAGAAATAAGGCATTAACGACCTGGCTTCGTTCTGCCGATAAAGTAGGCATGGATTCAATTCTGATCTACGGTCTAGCTGAAACTAAGATGGAAGGTGCCCTTCGCAAGATGGGGTATGAGGTTCATCTTGGCACCGAGGGATTAGATATCTTTGAGTTCACAAAGCAAAAAATAGTCGATCTTATTTTTCTATCTGCCACCGGGAACGATAACACATCAAAGCTTGTAATCGGCCTTAAGGAAAATCCAGCGACCCGAAGAATCCCCATAGTTTATCTGACAGATAACCAGACCTATATAACAGTTTTAAAAGAATTTAATTTTGAACGACTTGAGATGATCGAGCGAGGGGCCACATTAGGCTCTATAATTAGCAAAACCGCCACCATGCTTCGTTTAAGAAAAATGATAGCGACGGATAAGGGCGGCAAGCAGGATGTATTCGATCTCAATGCTCACTTAAGAGATCTAACAGAGAAGCATCAAAAAGAGATCGAAGAAGCTAGGCAGATTCAGGAAAATCTCCTGCCCAAGATACTCCCCAAGGGCGATTCTTTTGAGTTAGCAGTTTGTTATATCCCGCTGGAGGAACTAGGCGGAGACTATTATGACTTTGTTGAAAATAACGATGGGACGCTTTCGATTGCAGTTGCTGATGCAACGGGGCATGGGCTTCCAGCTGCGTTTATTAGTTCTATGATCAAGATGGCACGAGTAGCAGTTGATAAGATTAAGCCAGATGGGATGCTCACAGCCATGAATCAGCTTATGACGCCGCAGATGCCACCTGGGAGATTTGTTACTATGGCTGTAGCAAACTTCAACCCACATAGCGGCAAAGTAGTATTCTCTCGTGCCGGCCATCCTCCTGCGCTATTGATCAATAGAAGAGAGAATAAGATAGAGCAGATAAAAGCTGGGGGATTTGCCCTAGGGTTTATGTCAGGTGTTGAGTACGGCTCAGAGGAGCGCGTAATCGAGTCCGGAGATGTTCTAGTTTTAATGAGTGATGGAATCTGCGAGGCCCAAAATAGAAATTTAGAGATGTTTGATCATCATATGCTCGCTGATGCAATATTAAAGTGTCCAGTCCAGTTTACCGCAGAGCAGATTTTAAAGTCCGTTGTGGAGTGCTTTAAGCAATTTATACAGGGTCGTATATTAAAAGACGACGTGACAATGATAATTTTAAAGCGTAAATAGTTCTGGTACCTTTATCAGACTATTCTATGGAAGAGCTTTTAGCTGATTTACATCCATCTCTGGTTGCCTTCCCGTTAGTTCTGACGTGGACTGTTTTGATCATTGAATTGATTAATTTGAAATTAAAATCAGACGAGTATTCGAAACTTTGCCTAGGACTTTTGGTGGTCGCGGCGGCTCTAACTTTTGCAGCTTATCAGACCGGTCATCAAGCAGGACAACTTGCCTCTCGATCCTTTGTGGTACCAGAGGCAGAGATTGGCCATCACTTTCTTTGGGCTAGGATATTTCTTTTTACCCTCATCGGGGCTCTGATTCTAAAAGCGACCTATTATTTTGCAAAATTTAATATTCAATTTTGGAGAGTGCTTTACCTGATAGTACTAGTGGCCTCGGCTGGGTTAGTAACTAATGTCGGTAGACTTGGCGGGGATTTAGTGTTTGAGCATGGAGCAGGAGTCTCTCTGCCTGGAATATCATCTAAGCAGAATTAATCTATTTCTTTCCTCTTTTATGGTCCGGAATCCAAAGGGTTTCTGGCACTTTGGATCTTGCTGATTCAGCTCGACACAGAGCGAATAGATAATCACTTAAGCGATTAAGATAAATAATAATGTTGTTACTGACCGGCTCAGATTGAGACAGCTTTACAACGCTTCTCTCGGCTCTGCGACATATTGCGCGAGCAATATGCAGATGGCCATTTAGAATTGTTCCCCCTGGGATGACAAATGATGTTAGCGGCGGTAACTTCTCTGTTACCTCATCGATAAGCTGTTCAATATGTTGTAGATGTTTTTCGCTCACTTGGAATACTGGATAGGTAGTTGATCCTTCGCGCGTTGCCAGATTAGAACCAATATCAAAAAGCTCATTTTGCAGCTGCTCTAATTTGGTTGAGAGGTCAGTCCAATTAGCAATTGTAGCAAGTGTTCTGATGAGACCTAGATAAGAGTTTAATTCGTCCACGTCTCCGTAGGCCGAGACTCTGGTTGAGGCTTTGCTGAGTCTAGAACCATCCGCCAAGGCTGTCGTGCCGTCATCGCCAGTTTTTGTGTAAATTTTATTTATACGAACCATAATTTAATCTAATTACTGCTTTTTTTATTTTTTAGCAGTGCATCGAATTCATCACGGATAACCTTTCCAGCTTCTTCAACTAATAGGTTAAATTCCTCTGCTTCTTTCTTGGACAGCTCGCGATTTAGAGTAGCCAATAACTTCTGAATCTCAAGCGATTCAAAATCTACCATGATTTTGCGGTCGTTGCCCAGAGTCACTGGTAGGGCCCCGTTTGCAAGAAGCCAGATAAGAGCTGAGTCTGATATCCTGGTAATTCTTTTGAATTCTTTTAAATCGAATAGTTTCATCTTATTCCTCTAAGCTGCCCAGCCTATCATTAGCTAAACTGGCCTCGATAAATAGATCAAGAAGATTTTGCGGTTCTTTCAGCATCTCGGCTGCTTTAACAGGATCGCCTTGGCAAGCCTCGAGGCAGACAATTCTAATTGCTTCTTTGAAGCACAGTACCGCATCTTCGATCGAGTCGAGTCTATTCAAGTTCTCAGAGTTAAAAAGAACATATCGAGCGGCGGCGCGATAGATGTCCTCTGGGGTAGTAGGAGTGGAGTCTAAATTCTGGGCGAGTACACCAGTGACAATCTCTTCATCAATAAGGGATTGCTCGTTTAGATCTGCCCTTTCGGTTAGTTTGGCGACAGTGTTCTCAAGTTGTCTTAGGTTGCCAGGCCATGAATATCCGAATAGAAGACGATAGGCTTCATTATTTAGACCCATGATAGAGCGCATCATGGGACGCTGTCTTTTTACTTTTGCCAAGGCAAAGGCTAACGCTGCTGTGATATCTAGCCGTCTCTCGGCCAGGGCAGGGAGATTTAATTGAACTCTCTCAAGTCGATAAGCAAAGTCCTCTCTTAGGTTATCGTTCCTGACAAGTTCGGAGATAGGTCTATTTGTAGCAAAAACAAAGCGCACGTTAGCCTGGATAGTTTCAGCGCTGCCCACTCGGCGATAGGATTTGTTTTCTATAAAAGTAATTAATTTACCCTGAAGATCTTTATCGATACTTTGAAGTTCATCGATGAAAAGAGTTCCATTCTCTGCGCCTTTTACAAGTCCCCATTTATCAACAGCGCCAGTGTATGCTCCAGCTACCGCACCAAAAAGTTCCGCTTGAACCAACTCAGAGGACGAAAAATCTCTTGGAGTTATACTTACAAATGGACCAGTTCGTCCTGATAGTATGTGTAAGGCCTTGGCTAATCTTGTTTTGCCAGCACCCGTTGCTCCTGTGATTAATGGATTTTCATTGGTGTAAGATGCATATCGTGGCAGCCACACCATCCAGAGCTCTCGGCTATTCGGATCTGCTAAGCTTTGGACCCAGCCATCATCACTCAGGCTTGGAGTGGGAGGCAACCCCTGTCCTCGACGCGCTGATTCCCTACCGAGCAAGGTCAGTAATTGGTTTAGTTGGGAGTCTAGACTCGGCGTTGCTATAAAACCGTAAGGTGGAGAGGCTAGGAACGTATCTACCAGACCACTTGGTTCGTTTGAATCCTCGGAGGCAAATAATAAATCGCCTCCAAACAGAAGCTTTTGAGGGGCGGTCAAGGCAATCGTAATATAGATTTCTTTTCCATAACGCTCTCTGAGGCTGTGCAGTAACTCACGTAAAATATTTTGTTCTCGTGCAGAGTGGGTCAGGCCGATTTCAACGATCACGCAATTAGGACGGAGTGAAATGGCTTCTCCCAGAGCACTTAATAATGAAGTGCCCGAAACTTGATTTACATTTGGATGCCTGTTGATGAGCGGAGATAATCGTCTCTGGAAGTCTAGCCCTGAAACAATAAGTATATTCAGGGTTTTTATGGGGTGTTTTGGAGAGGTCATAAACTACCCTCCTCTTTTGAGTTAAGCAGCTTATAAAGAGTCGGAACAGATGTCCCTAGGTGCATGGCTGCTAATCTAAAATCTCCGCAGAATTTATCAAGTGTTATTTGAGCCTCTAGGGCACCAGGGGTAGAACTCTCCTCATTCAGCCGTGGTAGAGAATTTGTATAGCAATTGCGGAGGCAATCATCATCCTCTGTGGATTGGGATAGTAGAGCAAATTCAAACAAGCACTCTCTTAATTGACGGAGATTTCCTAGCCAGTCTTGTTGGCCCAGGAATGTAGTGTGCTGTTTTGTAAGCACAACTGGTTTAATGCCGAGAGATTCCGAAATGTCTTTTAGGAATATCTGGGAGATTTCAAGAATATCCTCCGGTCTATTTTTGAGAGATGGAATGTGAAGAACTCGACCTGCCAAGGCGCTCTGCCAAGTCTGAGCAGTTTTGGAGCAGCCAGTAGTCACTATCAATCGGCCCGGGGCTGCAGATTCGCCTCTCGTTATATCCCCATATGAATTGAATAAGCTACCAGTATCGCTCTCTATTCCCTCAATTATGAGGGATTTAGAAGCCCCAAATTTATGAGGATTGTGCTGTGGCAACTCCGTGCCAAAAAGTTTTTGAGGAGTATCAGGATATAGTTGCCAATCAACACGGGAGTAATATCCTTCAATGTCAGTACCATTCATTATCGCTTCTGCCCATGCGGTACGTCCCGAGCCTGGCTCACCCAAAATAATTAAAAGCGGGATGTTTGTGGCAGCAATAGCCTTGGCTTCTTGCAAAGCCTTTGCTGAAGATGCCGCGTTTGAAGTAAGGCTGCTTAATTTAATTTTAGGTTTTGGTACCTCCTTCTTTTTACTAGGAGGTAAATGTCTAATCGAGAGTCTGATAGCCTCAATAGTTTTGTCCAGAGCATCCGCGGAGTCTGTGCTAATGTAATCTTTTGCTCCAAGCTTCATGGCCTCGACCGCCACTTCTAGGCTTGGCTCATCTGTGAGGAATATTGTTGAGGGCGGTTCCTCCCAGCTATTGAGGGAGGACAGGATATCTAGCCCAGTGGTATAGTCCCCAATAATATAATCCAGCACAAAGATCTGAGCCTGTCTTTGTTTTATAATTTTATCTAGCTTGGGGTCAGCGAAGAGTCTTTTTGCTGTGATGCCGCGAGAGGCAAGCCTGTCAAACAGCGTTTGCGCTAGACGCTCTTTGGAGGGCTCTCTTTCGTTAAGAATTATGCAAACTTGCTCTGTAGTCATCGGCAATTAAAATAAACCAAAGTTCTAAAATACACCTCTTAGTTATAACCTGCTGATTATCCGCTCAAAAACAACACCTGCAGCTACATCTGAAAAGGAGTCACCAAATACCCGGATCTCCCCTGGTATTGGATGACCTAAATATCTCATTAATTTCATTTTTTTTTATGCCGACAATCAGGAGGTAGGGGTGTGCGACTACAGTTTTATAAATTTTCAAGAGGTACTTTGTGAAAGACATTTTGATCGTAGAGGATCAAGAGGCGGAGCGTCTTCGGCTTCAGCAGTTATTTATCGGAGGTGGGTATACTGTAGAGGTTGCTGAGTCGGTAACTAAAGCAGAGGAGCTTCTTTCAAGAACCAAGTTTAGACTTTCTTTTCTTGATATTGGGCTCGGAGATAAATCTGGTTCCAATCTTTTCCATCAATTAAAAAAAACTGGTAGCGCACCATATATCATTATTTATACCGGCAACCCTTCAGTTCATCTAAAGCAAAGATTTATCGCTGATGGCGCAGTTGATTATATTATTAAGGGTTCATCTCAGGCCGGTAGTGAAAAGCTGCTGGCTAGAGTTAAAGAAATAATAGGAGAAACGGCAGCAGTTGCAGCAGATGGCATGCCGCTCTCAGATTTTCTAAATTCATGGATTGATCCAGGGTCAAAAAAATTATTTCTCAATATGGACGGAAGCATTCCTAAGTGTACGAATTGTGGTTCTACAAATTATGTCGTGACTTTTAAGGGAATTCATCAAATTCCGCCCGACATCTCCGGTAAAGTGAAATGCTCTGGATGCGCCAAGGAGCTAGATCCTGAGATCTCATAGGGACTAATTATGAAGGATGTCCACACTGAAACCAGGTCAGATAATTTGGGGAAGATTGAGCTATTGTTCCCGGCAGTCCTGTTGCCCCAGTTTGTTGTTTTAGTAATAATTCTGACCGTCGCAGCTCTTAAGCCTTTTACGCATGATAGCTATGGAATTATTCTGCCCGACCTTTCGTTGTCATTAGTTATACTGTGTTTTTTGGTGGGTGTCGGTCTGGTTTTATTCGCCTCGATAGCCCAGTTGTTTTTTAGACAAGTATCAACCCGACTAATTGCCTTTGAGCTTTGTTTTTTTAGCGCCCTAATCCTCTTGGGGAGCTCTCTTCTGTCTCTGGGGAGTAGTTTTTTATTTATTGTGCCCGGAGGCATTGCTATTTTAAATATTGCTTGGCTTGTTGGGAGGGTAAAAGTATTCTCCAGTATTCTCATTCCAAATGCACTTCTCGTGCTTGGGTTTCTTAATTGGCTCCCAATTAGCCATGATGGAGCGTATGACCTGGTTGCTATCAGTGTCTTCATATTATTCAACCTTGTAGGTTTGTTAATTTGCCGCTTCAAATATTCAAGATTATTTGTTTCATTAGAGTTACCTGTCGTTAATTCAGACTTAAAGAATAGCTCTGATTTGCCTCACAGATTTCTGGCCCCTATTCAGCGTAGGTCTTTATCTAAAGAGTATGTCTGGAAGATGGTGCCAGTGTTTATTGCGTTTGTTTCAACCGGGCTCAGTCTCGGGTTAGTTGATGATAGAGCATCAGCGATTCAGGTTGCGGTATGGTTATCATGTGGAATTATTCTTACTTTGATTGGTTCCTATTCTAGGTGGCAGTCAACACTTTTTGGTCTTCAACTGAGTTGGTTAACGGCAGAGTGCGTAATTTTATGTGTTTGGCTTAACTCGTATTGGTTCTCAAATGCTCCCATGGCGATACTTGGGTTTTTTATCTTGGTTATAACCTATGGAATGACACCGTGGTCTTGGAGGCTGAATCTGTCTCAAGCTGTTATTTTTACTCTGATAAGCTTTTTAATCTCGTTCGGACCTTTAGGGAATCCTTATCTATTGCCCGGGAGTCTGGCATTAATTGTCATCTCTATGTTTTTGGCGGCAAAAAATTTCGTTCGAGTATCTGGGAGTGCTCTAGAAACAGAATTGCCTAAGATAGTTCGGGATAAGGATAGTAAAGTCGCAGCTCAGGCTTTAGCGGAGGCGGTGAGATTAACATTCGATTGCAAAGAATGTTTAATATTATCGGCCAATGATGCTTTACATTTGTTGGGAAGTAACAGGGAGGTTTTGCTAGACCCCAGAGATAAAAGTAAATTGTCTATAGTTAGAAATATCGTTAAAGGTCAGGAAGGTATCTCAGGTTTTTTAAACTTGAGTGAATTGGATAAGCAGCTTTATCCGCTATTTATGGATTGTTTGGGTTATCTTCCTCAGGGCATATTGTTCTTTCGTCTTCAGTTGAAAGGGGAAGGTCAATCTGAATGGCATGTCGGACTAGCTGCTGTAAATTCCACCATGAAGCTACTGGGCAGTGAAGTTGTGGCTAATCAGATTAGCTCCATGGTGATTCCTTTAGAGTCCACACCAGATATCTCCAGGAAAGTAGGAGTGGCGCAAACGTTCGGCGCGGCGGTTAAAGAGTTAGTTGATAAGGATGATGATATAAACGAAATTATCCATAGCGTTAACAACGCAGCGCAGGAACTAACGGCCATAAGAGAAGAAATCGAGAAGGGAGTCTTGGGGCTAAAGGATCTAGAATCATCCGCTGAGCCGGCTCAGGCGATTCAAAAATTTATATCGGCAATTCAGTCTGAATTAAGTTCATTTGAAGGAGCCACCACAGCCCTAGCCGCAGGGGTTTCTGATACTAAATGGTTAGGTGAGGCGGCGCAGACTCGAAAGGTATCAAAATTAGAAAATGTTTCGTTTAATAATATTATTGAAGAGTTAGTGAAATTTACAAAATTTAGGTTGAGACGGAGTGGTGTTAAATTTGAAATTTCAAGTGAGCTCCCGACGAGAGCTTGTGTTCGAGTAGTTAATAGAGAATTTTTAGAAGCCTCTCTGCGGACCCTAGTCAGAGTGGTCAGTCGTGGGTTGGGATCGAATGATTATTTCTCAATCTACTTCACCCAGAAGTCAGAAAGGATAGAGATTCAGTTAGTTTGCTCAAAGGCTGATGTAAGTTCAATTGAGGATCTCTTCTCTGCTAGTAGAGATAAAAAAAACATTAAAGCCATTCAGAATTTTCTTGAATTTAGTCAAGGTAGCGTTACTTTTTTTAGAGGGGATGCCAATTACAATAAATCAGGGTTGAATGTTCAATTAATGGGCGTTTCTGATTCTCCGCGGGCTAGCTCTGAAAAAGGCGGATGGATTCTTCTTCTTGATGATAAACCTGAAATATTAAGCTTTTATGGCAGTGTCGCCCAAGCATTGGATTTGCCTTTTGGCTGTGCTTGTAACCTGACAGAGGCACGAAATCTATTAAGAGATAGGGGAGCGCCCATATTGTTGGTAACAGATATACAACTTGATCAAGAGAATGGATTGGATTTGGTAAGGGAATTCCGAGATCGGTTTGGTAATAAACCATCTGTAATAGTGGTGAGTGGTAACGTCGAAGAGAACGTCAAAGATCTAGTGTTTGCAGCTGGTGCTTCTCGTTATCTCACTAAACCAGTGGGTAGAAGAAGACTATTTTTAGAAATCAAAGATTTATTAGAAAGGGATTAGAAATGAAGAGAGATCTACCCACAGAAAGATTAGAGTCATTATCTAGTTTGTTTTCAAAGGTGTTGAAGAAAGCATTTTTGGATAATGCAGAATACTTAAAAAATCGCCTTAATGGAGATCTCCTGACTGAATTGAATGCTGTTACGGAAGAATTTGCGGATCATACAGGAGCGGCCTCATGGATTCCAATAGATTCAATCTCAAAATTGCGGGGAGAGGTTGGCGGAAGATTTGATACCCTAAAGCTTAAGTGGCAGGAGGCAGGATTGCCCTTAAAGCAAAAGAAGGGGGACAAGATTCCAGATTTTACTATTAATTCCGTCGCCTGGAGTGACCTAGAGGCATGGCTTTTAAAAATGGGGTATGCCTCACGCCTAACCGAGGGGCAGGAGGACCGGATATTCGAAATTAAAAAAATGTTATAATCCATCTTTTTTAAACCCTTGATTTCCTTAGGGTTATTAAATTCGCCCGGAATATAGTTCGTTTAAGACCGCCACTGCCGCCCCAGATTATTAAATATAAAACTTTCCCTCTAACATCTTATATTTAGGAGAGAATCTGCCGATATAAGGCATGGGGAGTTAAAAATTATTTAAAAACATTCTGGAAGGCTAATCCCCAGCGACCAGAGAATTGTTTGAGGTGGCACTTATACGCCATCACAAGATTATGCGGACACTGAGTCAAAGAGAGCATATAGATCCACAGCGCGAGGCAGCGTTAGAGGATCATTTGGTTCCAGCAGCAATAACTGACACCGGCTGCGAAAGAGAGCTGAACGAAGATCGGTATGCCGTTATCGAATCCATAAATGGTGTTGCATGGGTAGTTTGTGATGGGATGGGAGGCGCAAAAGGTGGAGAGCTGGCGGCGCAGCTTGTAATTGATGCCATAAGAAATGAACTTGAAAATCAAAGTGAATTGCCACCAGCGGTAGCAGTTCAAAGAGCTTTATTTGAAGCCAATCGAGTAATTTGTGTAAGACGCCAGAATCCAGCATTTTCTGAGATGGGTACTACAGCAGTAGTTACTTTGTTTACAGAGAGTGAGGTAGTAGTCGGGCACGTTGGGGACTCCAGAGCCTATTTGGTGCGAGATGCCGCGGTCCAGCAATTAACAAAAGATCACACATTTGTGCAGGACTTAGTCGATCAGGGCAAGATCTCGCAAGAGGAGGCGATGTCTCACCCGCAGGCGCATGTTCTTACTAGGTGTATGGGTTCTGATGTAGCTTTGCCCCTTGATCTCTCGAGGTTTTGGATCTGGGAAGCTGAGGCCAATGGCCCCTTGGACTATGTAGTACTTTGTTCTGATGGGCTTTATAGCTTGGTTTCTGATGGTGAGCTCGCCTCAATTGTATCAACTATCACGCCCCAGCGAGCATGTGTAAATCTTGTTGAGTTAGCTCGGGCTCGGGGTGGTTATGATAATATCACGGTGGCAATAGTGCCGCTTGCAGGGCAGCTTCGGAATGAAGAGCCTCCTAGCAGAGCGCCATCACGTAAGGTAACTAAAAGTCAGCCAGCGCGACCGCTTATTAGTAGGGGCTGGATGATGATGATTTTAGGGATGTTGACACTAGGTATTTTGTTTGCAGTATTTCTGGTGATAGGCTTAGTTAATTAAAGGGGATTTGGAGAAGGTTTTATGGATAAAGATAAAAGCTCATACGGAAAGAAGCCATTCGAGTCCAAAGACGACCAATCAGACGCTGGTGCGCGGGCTCGTAACAGGACTGTCATGTTAACACCTGAGGTTACCGGACAGGTTCGCGCTTTACTCAACCAGGATGAGGAGCCAGCTCAAAAGGTAGATGATTTTGCTCCTGTAACTGGTCTACAGAATAATCCAGGTCTAGGCGGCTTTAAAAATCGAGAGACAAAAGGTACTCAGGCAGCTGGACTGTCTCAGGCTCATCGTGATGCCACCCCTACTAATGTGCCAATCGACCAATCTTTGGTTCAATCGGTTCGTCAGCAACCAGCAGGGGTATCACTAGAAAAGGCCACTAGATTAGTGGGATTTTTGGTTTCATTTGATGGTGGAGCGATGGGGGAAGTAATTGATCTCCGTGTGGGCCGATGGATTGTAAGTAGCGAGAAAGGTGCTGATGGTAATTTCCTAATAATCAAGCACCAGACAGTATCTCCTTTCCATGCCATAATTAAAATTTCTGAAACCAAAGAGATCCAGGTGTTGGATCAGTTGTCGGAGTTTGGCACTACAATTAAAAAAGCTGATGGCTCAGAGCAAAAGTTATCTGGATCTGTTGCTTTAATTGCCCATGGTGATTCGGTTAAGTTTGGCTATAGAAATTTTCATGTTTGTTTAATACAGGAAGCTTAAGGAGTATCTGGATTAAGTCATGACGGACCAGAATCTTGCAACATTACAACCAGGAACGATCATATCGGGTCGTTATGAGGTCGTAAAATGCTTAGGCGCGGGCAGTATGGGGCTTGTGTACGCCTGTCGTCATCGCGAGTTGGCTGGGCACTTGGTTGCAGTAAAGGTGCTTTTCCCAGATGTTGCCAAAGATAATGTGGCGGCTGCTAGATTCAGAAATGAGATTGTTGCTTCATACGGAGTATCACATCCAAATGTAGTCCGTGCTTATGAATACTTCAGAGACGGAGATTTGGTAGCTTACACCATGGAATTTGTAGGAGGTGGCGATTTAGCTGACCGCCTAGCTCACGGTGAGCAGATGCCAATCGGCGTTATTATTAGGTATCTGAGTCAAATTAGCTCCGGGGTTCAAGCGATTCATGATGCTGGTATTGTTCACAGGGATTTGAAACCTGAAAATATTCTCCTAACGCATGAGGGGGATGTAAAGATTACAGATTTTGGTATTGCCAGAACGGGGCACGGGCCCAAATTAACTGAACACGGAGGCGTGGTCGGGACCATAGATTACGTAAGTCCTGAGTATTTAGAGAGGGGCCAGGTTGATGCCCGGTCCGATATCTATGCCATGGGGGTTCTGGGCTATGAAATGATTACCGGTCAGTCACCTTTCAAGGGTGATAGTGTGATAGCAACCATGACGGCCAGATTGCGGACGGACCCCCTAGCGCCTTTACAGTTGAGACCAGACTGTCCTTCGGGTTTGAACGAGGTAATCCTCAAGGCGATGGAACGGAATCCTGAACTGCGATACCAAACCAGTGCTGAGATGTTTAGAGATCTTCAGGAATTGGGGATTGAATCATCTTCAGCCCCAGCAATAGAGACCAGAAAGCAAAATCAAAACAATAAAGGGGACATTGAATCTGCTAGACCTGAACAGGCAGTTGTCCATTCAAAGGTTTTTGCAGCTAATGGTCCCGCGACCAATTCGCGACCTAAGAAGACTGAGCAATCAGATACAACAGATATTGTGGTCTCTAGACCTTTCATGACAGAGTTAGTGGAGCAATTAAAAGAGGAGCAGGGAGAAGAAGAATTCGCCCCTGTGAACAAGAGACCCTCTTTTGATGATTTTAGACGCCCCAGTACGATCCCGGTCGCTGTTCAGGGGATTGGCTCTGATAGAATAAAAGCGCTCTCTCAGTCAGTGCATCGAGAGAAAAGAAATAGTTTTTTGACAAACGCAATTATCGTAATAGTAGCTGTGATGGTAGGCGTTGCTGTTGGGTTTGCGTTTCTGAAGTATATGTGGCCAGATTTTTTTAGTAGAGGAGCAGGTTATAGTATCGACTATGATGCAGGGTTTGAAGGTTTAAACTTCAAATAAGCTTCTAAATCGATCAAGAAAGATCTTATGAGATTATTGATTGTAGACAGTACGACAGAAGCTCAGGCGCTAGTAGCTCGTCGTATTGAATCATTCAACCAGAGTGATGTTGAGACATTAGATCTTAGGGTCAAATTGGTTGGAGAGAAGGATTATTCTGAGCGGCTCAACGAGGCCGATGTGCTGGTTTTAGGCTCTGGATTAGGAGATAGGGCGACTGCAGTTGCTAGAAATGCCAAGGTATTGGTTCCGTGGATTCATATAGTCATGTTCGTCACCAACGAGGCTTATTCCGGCGGTGCCTTTAGAGCAGCGCACTTTGTAGGAGTGAGAAAAGTACTCCCTGATAGCGCAAGCCCTCTCGACTTTCTTCAGGAACTAGTCGCAATTCACGCGGAATTTAGGCGAGAAGGTAGAACCAGAGAGGGGCGAGTTGTAGTTGTAACGCACGCAAAGGGTGGAACTGGCGCTACTTCAATAGCAGCTGCCTTGGCTGAAGTGTGTAGCGTATATCATCGTCGCACCATGCTTTGGGATTTAGATGTTGAGACTCGGGATTTATGCCGCTCTTTAACAGTCAATGGGATTGAGGCAAAAGTTGTGTCAGCTTGGGTAAATGGTACTCGTGAGTTGACCCGAGATAGTCTTAAAGAGGCTTTAATTCCCATAAGCTCAGACGTGTCTGTCCTCATGCCTCCAGACAACTTAGCAGAATCTCTAGATCTCGTTTGCCATATGGATGGAATGGGGATTGCTCAGCGTATTGTTGAGTTATCTCGTGTGATGCATGACGCCATAGTTATCGATACTGCCGGTCGAATGGGTCCGGCAACTGGCGCGCTCATGAGAATCGCTGATGTGGTGGTGATAGTGATAGATGACACTATCTTAGGGTTAACGGCAGTTGATCTGTATGTTTCGTATGTAAAATCTTTAGTGGGTGATTCTGATAGGATAGTGTTCCTTGTGAATCCTTATTCGGGCTCTCTTTTAGGGATACCCCAAATAGCTGCAGAGCTTGAGCCTGCTCATAATTTAGGCGAGCTGCCATGGAGGCTGCCGCCTGTACCAAATGATCCAAAGGCCGCGATGTGGCCAGGAACTGGACGCACCCTCTATAGTCTTGGACAGAGGTCTACCCGACTTGCGCTGGAACATATAGCGAAAGAGATCGGTTTAATAGATTTTGAACAGAGTAGCACGCCTGCGGGAGAGTCTGCGCCTCAGGGGGTTGGCGGAATTTTTAAAAAGCTTTTCGGTGGTAAGAGTGCCGATGTAGCAGAGAGCGGAGCCCTTAAAAAGAAAGGGGGGAGTATATGATAACAGCGTTTTATATTAGCTCGGAAAGTTCTAACTGGCGTGTTTATTTAAGATTGGATATACCGAGGAATACTGAAGTATGTACCGGTGTTAAAGCTGGGCGTGCAGTTAGGTCCGTGAAAAATTAAGGAGAACTTAAAATGAAAATTATTAATGAGAAAAACAAGCTGCAGAAAGGTGCTTCGCTTGTTGAGTATGCTTTGTTGGTAGCTTTGATCGCCATTGCTGCTCTTGTTGCTATTCAGGTATTGGGACAAAGAGTGAGCCAAAGGTTGTCAAACGTAGCTGCTAGCGTTAGCTAATATTTATTAGCAAGGTTGAGGTGGGCGGCAACGCCCACCATACATTTTTTAGGTTAGAAGTAGACCTCGGTAAAACGGAGATAGGTTATGGCAGGGAATTTTGGAGGGCTAAAAGCTGGTCGTTCTCAGCAAAAGCAAAGAGCCTTGGGGTTGTTTCTAGGTGTAGCTCTAGTTGGTGTTCTAGTAGTCCTCGGTTATGTTCTGATCAACCAGAATCGGACTGTTGCCTCAACAGTGGCGGCACCACAGGCTGAAGTGGCACTCGATTTAGAATCTGCCGAGGTCCTAGTTCCAATTCAATCTATTGAGCCAGGAACTAAGTTAGAGCCGATGATGTTCCGTAAAGAGAGTAGGCCAAAGCAGGGTCTACCAAGAAGAATCGTAACTGATTACGAAGAGATAAAAGGCACCTATGCCCGTTCGATTATCGCGGCTGATGCGCCACTTTTGTCAGATTATATAACAGAGATTCGCCCAAGTAGTGTTATTACCCCAGAGATTCCAGATGGGTATCGGGCCGTTACTATCAAAGTAGACGTTACCGAAGTTGTAGAAGGTTGGGCCAGACCAGGAGCTCGGGTGGACGTAGTGTGGACTAGTGTGGTTAAAGGTCGGCAGCTAGTTTCCTCTATCGTTCAAAACGCGAAGGTTCTCTCGGCAGAGATGTTAACTCAGAATCAGATGGATCAGTCAGGTAAGGCTAACATTGTGCCGAATACTGTAACCCTTCTTGTAACCGCACAAGATGCTAAGAAAATTCAATTAGCAAAAACATCGGGCAAACTCTCTCTCTCCCTCAGAGGAGATAATGACTTAGGCAAGAGCGATCCGACTGGCATGATAACCCTTGAGGATATGCTGCCGAACATGGATGAGGGACTCGGAGATAAGGATCCGAGCATACAAGGAACAGTCAAGATCGGAGAGGTCGAATACAAGATCATTAATGGTAAGATGGTTCCGTCATCGGAGCTAGATAAGAGATAGTTGTTTTAAAGGTTGTTTATGGGTTTTTTGAGGAGAATTTATGTCAGACAGAGGGCGAAAAGGGAGTGATAATCTACTAGGGTTGTTCTCTACTAGAGGAGAGAGTCAAAGGTTTGATCCTTTGGCCGATGCTTTAAAGAAAAATCCATCTACAGCAGCACCTGCTCAAAATCAGGAATCAGTCTCCGCTGCTCAGGCCAAAGGCCAATTGTCGCCTCAAGCAAGTATGGTTTTGAGAGAGGCGCGTCGAGAATTAGGTGCCGACTATGCCACCCACAGTGAAGATCCCAGCAAAGTAGTCTCTGAGTCACAGATTGTTCAGGCAGTCGATAAGGTGCTTAAGAGACGTGGAGTAGAGCTAGATGATATTGAGCGAGTCAATATTGTTGTGCACTTACAGAAAGATCTTGTGGGCTGGGGTGTGCTTCAACCTCTGATTGATAATAGAGAAGTGACGGATATTCACTGCTACGATTTTCAGACGGTAGTTCTGCAGAGAGGTAAAAAGAGCGAAACCACCGGTATCCACTGGCCCAGCAAAGAGACTTACGCCGCTTTTATTGATCGAATTTTGATGCGACTTGGTAAATCTTTATCTACCCAAGCACATACCGTAGATGCTTCTTTCCCTAATGGTATCCGTGTTTGCGCCGTGCACGAAAGTGTTTGCGGAGCTAGGGGCCCACTGCTGACAATTCGTATCCCTAGAATTATCGATGCCTCATTAGAAACTCTTCTTGCCTATCAGGTGGCACCACCATTAATTGTAAATTACTTAGCTAGTATTATTCGTAGTGGTAAGGCCACTATGATTATTGCTGGAGAGACGGGTACGGGGAAGACAACTCTACTAAGATGTTTGGGAACTCAGTTCGGTCCAGATGAGGCTATTATCGCCGTAGAGGATACCCCTGAATTGAACTTCCAGCACCCTTACTTTAGAAGTCTAGTTTCTAGGCCAGCTAATACTGAAGGTGTGGGTCAAGTGACACTCCAGGAGCATATTGTAACCACGTTAAGACTTACTCCCACTCGAGTAATTCTAGGTGAGATGAGAAGTCCCTTTGCCGGCGAGGCATTTTTGGAAAGTGCTCAGACAGGACACGTGGGTCTTTCTACTATCCACGCCAGAAATGCAAAAGAAACTTTAGTGAGATTAGAGAGTCTTTTAGGTCGGGCTCAAAAATCCGTTTCAATTGAAATCATCCGACAACAGATCGCTTTGGCTGTGGACTCGGTAGTCTGGATGGTGCGTGAAAAAGGTTCCGGAAAGGTTAGAATCGGTGAAGTTATTGAGGTAGGTCGTTACGTTGAAGGGATGATTCAGGTAAAGCCCATGTTTAGTCTAGAAGAGATGGGCGATAGGCCGATCTGGAGAGTTCACTCCTGGAACAGTGGATTTGATGAAGATTTGCAACGTGACGGAATATATCTAAATCAATCTCCGCCAGAATTAACTTTTAGCGGAATGGGCAACTAAATATTTTATTAGAATATTATGCAGATAGGGATTTTAATTGGTCTAGTTATCGCGCTCCTCGCGGGCGTAATTTACTTGTTTTTCGGTACTGGCGATGAAAATAATTCTACCGTCAGAAATATGGTTGAATCCCAGAGGAATGCCACCTCTTATAAACTTGGTCGAGATGGTAAGCCACAAAAAACTATTCTTGATGTGATTGATGAAGAGAGTCGGATAAAAAAAGTACAGGCATCTTCTCTGACTCTGGAAAAGAAACTCAGATACGCTCAATGGGATATTGCTCCCTCTATTTTTTATGGTTCGATGGTGCTCATTAGCCTATTTGCACTGCTTTTAGTGAGCCTTAAATTTAATATAGTCATCAAAATCATCTCTTTAGCTGTGGGGCCGATTACGATGTATAGCCTACTTAGTAATGCGATGATAAGTAGATTTAAAAGATTCGACGCAGACTATCCTTCTTTCTTGCTGTCTTTAGTAGGTCTTCTAAAGACCGGAATGAATCCATCTCAGGCTCTCCAAGCGGCGGCTGAGGGATTAGAGCCTCGTTCGTTAGTAAAATTAGAGATTGATTTGATGCTTGAAAGATTACGTATCGGAATTCCTGAGGATCAATCGATCGGAGCATTCGGTGAAGATATTTATCATGAAGAGATTGAGTTATTTGTTCAAGCACTTTTACTTAGCCGAAAAGTAGGTGGTAACCTTAGTGATACTCTAGATAGATTAGCCAAGCAGGTGCGCAAAAGGCAGTACTTTAGATCATCGGCTCATCATGCCGTCGGCATGCAACGTGGCAGTATCTGGCTTATCTTAGCAATATTAGTCAGCCTGCTCGGGTTTATATATTACAAGGCCCCAGATTTGATCTTGGAGGCGTTAAATCACGAGATTGGTTGGCAGGTTTGGCAGGGTGGACTAGTTTGCATCGTCGCAGGTCTTTTTTGGATAACGCGTGTGACAAAGATCAGGGCGTAGGCAAGAGGAGAGGAAAGTGGAGTCTCAAACATTAATCATCGTCGGTTTATTAATCCTCTTAGCGATTATCATGGTAACGATAATCATGTATTTTACTTCAGGGAAAAGCACCCCACTGCAGCAGATGATGAGAAGCGGCAATCGGGATTCCATAGGAGGCAAATTTAATGATCCAGAGGTAGAGAAGATTCTAGCCCAAACTAGAAAAAAGAGTGGCAGGCAAATAGAGGAGATATCTTTAGAGCAGAAGCTTTTCCGTGCAGGCATGTTTGGACAGAAAGAGAGAGCTGACTTTCAGAGATTAAGGGTTTTGGCTCCTCTAGTGATAGCCCCAGTTTTTGGGATTTTCTTTGCCATTTTTGGGGGCCCACTTTTGGGTCTTATGGGTGCTATTTTGGGGCTTGGTATTGGATATCAGTTGCCGGTTTCATGGGTGGATCGCAAGATTAAGAGTAGAGGCGAGGAGATAATGTTTTATCTGCCTTTAGTCATCGAGCAGATCTCTATTGGCGTTAGTAGCTCTTTAGATGTGGGACCCTGCTTGCAACGGGTGGTCCAGATGGCAGATGAAAGAGACACCCACAATGTAGTTACTGAGCTTTTGAAATATGCACAGAATTACATCAAATCAGGCGTTCCATTCGAAGAGGCTATGGTTGAAACCGGTAAGGCATCAGGACACACTGAGCTGAAGCATGCCTTTATGTATTTGGCTCAAGTAGCCAAGCATGGTGGTGAAATCACCCGACAGCTTCAGGAGCTGGCTGAATCTGTAGGTGCCCAAAGACAAGCCTATGTAGAGGGTAAAATTAAACAACTGGAGCTTGTGGCCACTGGACCAGTTACCTTGGTATTTTTTGGATTCATGATCATTTTGATGGTGGGATTTGGTATAAAACTCGGCACTGCTTTTTAGGCGTAGGATATGCGCGGTAGATATGGAGATCTATTAATAGGGCTATTCGTCATAGCCGTGGCAGCGCTTTTCTTGATGCCGCTTCCAACGGTGGTGTTAGATCTCCTGTTGGTATTTAATCTGGGATTCTCAGTCTTGTTGTTGTTAACGGTGCTATTTGTAGCCGAGCCTTCAAAGCTCTTCGTATTTCCAGCCGTTTTATTAGTAAGCACGTTGTTCCGCCTTGGATTGAATGTTGCTAGTACCAGGTTGATTCTACTGGATGGTTATGCGGGAGAGGTAATTCAATCATTCGGACAATTTTTAGTCAGAGGGGAGGTCATTGTAGGAATAGTACTCTTCTCTATCATCACAATCGTCAATTACATTGTCGTTGCTAAGGGAGCCTCCAGAGTAGCTGAAGTTGCAGCTAGGTTCACTTTGGATGGGTTGCCTGTAAAGCAGATGACGATTGAAAGTGATATGAAAGCTGGACTCCTTACTAATCAGGAGGCCCTAAAAAAGAGAGAGGAACTTCGTCGGGAATCCCAGCTATATGGCTCTATGGATGGTGCCATGAAGTTTGTGCAGGGAGACGTAGTTGCGGGCATAGTCATTATCTTCACAAATATTTTGGGAGGCTTATACCTCGGCATTCAGGCAGGGCTTTCTTTTGGGGAAGCTGCTCAGACCTATACTATTCTAACGGTGGGTGATGGTCTGGTTAGTCAGATTCCATCCCTACTTGGCGCTTTTTGTGCTGGAGTAGTTGTCACTCGCGTGTCCTCGGGGACAGGTCAAACTTTGAGTGGCGAAATTTTTGAGCAAATATTCAGAGGAAAAGAAGCCTGGTTAATCAGTGGTTTGATCATGGTTCTGCTATCACTTGCGCCAGGTATTCCCATGGTTCCCTTTGCTTTGG
>Ga0172372_10001947_pt1 | contig 31729 bp, 40 predicted proteins | sample LakKiv5m_2_FD_114544 | JGI IMG/M metagenome (GOLD analysis project Ga0172372, IMG submission 114544) | Freshwater microbial communities from Kabuno Bay, South-Kivu, Congo - kab_092012_9.5m | ecosystem: Environmental > Aquatic > Freshwater > Lake | place: Democratic Republic of the Congo... | reverse complement strand
CTCCTCAGCCTCCGCGCAGTAGAGCGTCACGAGATCGTCGGCGTAGTAGGGCGCGAGGGTCATCGCACGCGCGCCGTTGCCAATTTGATGTTCATGTCATCCTCCCCAATGGCGGGCACCAGCACCGCCGTTCCACAGCAGAGCGACACACTCGTCGTACTGCGATTCGTCCGTCCAGTCTAGCCCAACACACAGGTTATCCCAATGGAACCGGGCGATCTGAGCGTAGCCTAGATACCCGTTTCCGGTGTCGATTCCCCGGGTGCATCGTGACTCTCGCCATGCAATCTCGGCGGGGAACCACGACGGTATTCCTTCGCAATCTCCTGTCGTAACCACTCGTTCTGCTGGACGAGAGACAACTGGTGCCACATACGCCAATGATTCGTAATAGCGTCTGACTCGCTCTGCTTGCTCTTGTTCACCCACTTCGTAAAGAACCTGCGCCATAAGGTCCGGCCAATCACCGCCCGCTACCTCCATAGTCCACGCTTTCGCGCCACCAATCGAATCAACCTGCTCGTCGCACAGGTACATGCACCATCCGACGACAGCCACACAAACAAAGACGAACGCTACGAAGAACCTCAAATCATTGTCCCCTGTGCTAGATGAATACGCGCCTTGCCTAGTTCCACACACTCCTTGTGTGCCAACTTGCCTGTCTTTTCACGCATCGCCAAAGCGTTCGTGCCGCCACCATGCCGAGGCCGAGTCCACCCAATCTCCTGATGGTAATGCGGCAACTTCACATCCAACACTTTGCGACACAGATCGCAGAACACATGCATCAGCCCTCCCAACTGTCAATGATTGCTTGCAGACGATCAACTTCCTCTTGCCACATCGACTCGCGCCACGGACGAGAATTGTCCAACGCCTTCCGCTTCAACACATCGAACGCATCCATGCCGATAGTCTCAGCGACGAACGCCATATGCTCGTCGGGATGATCCGTGAACCGGGCATGGCACGACGCACACAAACACCATGCGTTGTTCTCATCGGTGCGAGTCGCAGAGAACTTCCTGCCGATGATGTGAGCGCATTGCAGATTCGCAGTCGAACCGCAACGCTGACACCGGCCACGCTTCCGCACGACCAGAGAATGCAACCGAGTGGCCTTACCCTTCGGACCCTTACCATAAGCGACTGCCATTAGCGATCCTCCTTCCGAAGATCGGAACGGTACGAATCACCTACCCTAATGCCAACGTCTTTCAACGTTCGGGCGAAGTGGTGGCGTTCCTCTGCGGTAGTACCTCCGTACATACCGCCCCGCCCATTCAACAAGTCAATCTCCACCCGGAGTGCATAGACCAAACAGTCGTCGGCTACCGGGCAGCAACGGCAGAAGTCACAAAACACTTTTCGGGTAGAACGTGCGAAAAAGTCTTGCCACTTCTGGCCCGCACACGCAGCATCGTTGTACCACTCGCGCCGAGGCAACGAATCAAACCAGTCGTGCAGAAACGCAGTCGATTCGTCCATCACTCGCGCCCTTCGATGCGGCGACGTTCACGCGACCGAAGGTTGATCGCCCGCTTCCGCTCCAACCGGCATGTCTCAGAACAGAAACTTGGGCGGGCACGCTGACCCACCAACTCGTTCGCCACAGCAAAGTACGACATGCATTGCTTGCATTGCCGCGACGTTTCGTAATGCACCTGACGCAGCCGCTTGCTCGTCCAACCACCCCAAATGCCGTACTCGTTGTGCTTTACTGCCCACTCACGACACGGCTCAATCACCGGGCATTCGTCACAAATAGCCAACGCACGACGAATCACGTTGATATCTGAACCCCGGCGGGGAAACCAATCGTCGGGATGTGCCTTCCCGGCACGCACCTTCTCTGCACACAACGACCGTTGGGTCCAGTCACCCATCGGTTCGATCAGAAGGGGAAACTGAAACTCCCTGTATTCCCCACCCTCATAGACACGACCCACGATGTTCCTCCCATCAGGTCTGCTTACCTGTGATCCGATTCCATGACATTGCTGCCATCAACCGATTCGTTAACTCGTCACACTTCTGTTTACAGCCCCGCTGATGCGCGTCAGTCAGATTCCATGAACACTTCGCCTCGTTCACTTCATACGACTGGTCGCAATGCTTCGACCGGATCGTGGCTGGAATCCCATCGGACTCCAGCCACGCCCGGCGAAACGCCCGCAGATACGCATTCTCAGCGGAAGCGTTCTCGTTCGCAGCACGCACGAACTCGTCCGTCGCTGCCTCCAAGGCATCCGCAATCTCTTGCAACGGACCCTCAAACGGCGACGACGGATCGAAGAACGACATTAGAACGGCTCCTCACCAGGCTCGTAAGCCGGGGGCATCTCATCCGACGGGGCGACCGGAGCCGGGGCGAACAACGCCTTCACCTTCGGCATCAATTCGGTAGCCGCAGCACGACCCCGCTCTGCGAACGGCGTCAAGATCACGCTGTTGTCGGGCTGCACCTTCGGGATGCCACCCACCCAAGTCCCCGGGCTCTCGTTCATCCGCTGCGTCAACTGCGGGAGGACACGCACCCAAGAGATACGCACACCAGCAGCATGATCCTCAACGCCGCCCATGCCGATCACGGCGACGTTGCACTCCACGAAGTGCCACGGCTTCCCGTCCTGCCCTTCCACACGGTCCTCACGCACCGGCTGGATCAGCAACGGCTTGTTGATCAGGTCCTTCGCCCTGATCTGACCCTTCAATTCGCCCGGGTCGCCGGGGTCCATGAACTCTGCCATGTCTCTCGCCCTTCCTGTTAGTTGTGGACACGCAAGGTCATGCGGTCCGTGCTTTCCGTGACGCAGAACTCGTCTACGTCGATGCCCAGGTCCCGCAGAGCGGTAACCCTAGCATTGTATCCCTTTAGCGGGTACACCTTTTTCAGAACGTCTAGTGCCGACGCAATCTCGCCGGTCTGCTTATCAACGACACGGCTGTCCACGACCAGCCGCAGCAAACCTTCGTGGTCCCAATCGTTGCGACGCGGCGTCTTGTGATTCCGCTCCAACGTCACACCAGCGACAGTCTCACGCTTGCCTTGCATCCCATGAGCGATCATGTCGGCAAGATCATCACGCAACGTCGCTGCTGTCTGCGCTACCTCCACCAAGATCAGGTAGGCAGACACCGCATCTTCCATGTCGAACGGAACCGCAGTCGGTTCGCATCGCAACAGATACCGGCGGGCTTCGACAGCCAACGATTCCAACGGTCCCGGGTTATCCATGCTTCCTCCCATGATTGTGTTACTGCGAAACGGTGGGGGGAGCCGCTGGGAGGTTAGCGGCTTCTACCCCCACCAGTTGCCCACAATTGTTACATACCCCGGCGACCCTGGAAACCGAGGCCCTACAATGTGGGCAACGAATCTTCGGAACGTGCGTGTCCTTACGCCTCCCGCACAGACTGCACTCTACCGGCCGAACAGGGTTCGGACGAAACCGATGCAGCGATGCAAGCACGACTACCTCCCCTTTTGCAAAGTAGCGTAGCAGCATCTTGCATCAGGTGCAACTACTTCTTCTTGTTCTTGTTCCGAGCCGAGATGGCCGCAGCCTTCTTCTTCGCATCGGCTTTGCTGCTCGCACCCCAAGCCTGCAACGACAGAAGCAGACGAGTCGGCTTGCCGTTCTTGTCACGCTCCGGGCCAGGCATGTTGCCCATTCGGGCCAGGAACGCAGCACGCCGAGGATTGTCACCCGACTTGACCGGCGACTTCAACGTTCCGCCAGTCTCCTTCTTGTAGGACGCACGGCCCTTGTCGTTCAGGCCACCCTTCGGGTCCTGACCTTCCTTACGCTGCCACGCAGGAGTCTTAGCCATTCTTCCGCTCCTTGATTACACGCATGTTATCTACAAGATTTGGGTACGGACGGCCAGCCTTCTTCGCATACCGCTCGGCTTTCGCCCGCTCCGCATCCGACAACTTCTTCCCCGGTGCCTTCTTCGGAGAAGGCTTCTGCCACGGCTTCTTCTTCGCTGCCATCACAACCTCACACGCTCGGCTCACGACCAGCCAACATCTCCAACGTCGCCGCATACCCGGCAAGATCATGGATGCTGTCCTGATCGTCAGGAGTTTCAATCAATCTAGCCAACTTCAACGCAATCAAACACAACCCTACTTGCTGCGGTGAAACATCAACACCCAAAATAGGTTCCCACATACTACCGATACGAGCAAAGTTTGTAGACGGATGACCGTACCGCTCACCCCGAATCGCCGTCAGTCTTGCGCCAGTCGGAACCGAATGGTCAGATTGCAATGACACTTCGGACATTCCCCATTCTCATCAGCCAACACCGGATACCGGATCGTGAAACACACCGGGCATTGCGGAATCAAATCAGTCCTCAACTTCTTCAGACCAATCTTCCAGTTCCAACATCGCATAATGCCAATCGCGCACAATGCCATCAATGAGAACATCCGGCAACCGCTGATCCCTCAAAGCCTGATAGAACACGCCGACCAGATATGCAGACTGCGCCAATGTAGCCGCCGCTTCCTCAATATGATTCGTTGGATTCATGCCGAATACTCCTGACCTCGGTGCATCGCCCAACCTTCCAGAATGTCAATGTCCTCATAGGCGAAACGATCTTGGTCATCGAAACGCACGACAGCCAGTCCTTGCTGCCAATCTTCCCACGACTTCACCGGCCTACCGAACGCATCTACCGCCGAGTTACGCGACGGCACGGCACCATCCACCCGAGCGAGACAGCCAGGCGAGTATGCAAACGCGAACGCGGGCTTACCGCGCAGGTTTCGCGTCCGTGCAGCCCTTTGCTTATGATGCGTATGACCCTGGATGATTGACACCTGCTCGCGATCAAGGTTCTGCTGCATGGCCCTAGCCCCGTGAAATCGTCCATGTACGCACGCAATCCCATCGTTCAGATAAGTAGCCCCAGCAGGGTACGCATCAACGTATTTGACATTCATCTCATCTAGCCGCAACAACGACGGCAACGACATAGCAGGCCACTCATGGGGACCTGATTTCGCCCGCCGCACTCCCGCCGCAGCCTGCACATTGTCCACCATTGCGGTGTGCAGACGCGCATCGTGGTTGCCTTCCAAGAATCGGACTTCGCCAGCCGCAGCGACAGTCATCGCAATCCACGCATGGGCCGTATCAATGGTCGGCTGGACCGTCAACGCAAACCCTGCCTCCTGCCGGTACCTGCCGAACGATGCGAAATCACAAACGTCACCCAACCACACAACAACATCAGGTTCCTCATCGACCACAATCTGCAACGCAATCGACAAAGCCCGCTCATCGTGGAACGGAGTCAACGACCCATCGTAAAGATCACGCCAGAAACCAATCTGCGGGTCGGGCAACACCACCGCAGTACGCCACCGGCTCGTCCGCTTCTTCTTCGACCGGACCGGCACCTTGATTTCCACCGGCTTTGCATGAACAACCGGAGGCCACGCAAACCCTGTTTCCCTGCGACGCAAAGTCTCCGACCGTTCCCGCTGCGACGCAGCATCAGACCGGCATTGTGTTTCGCAATACCGATGCGACGCAGACTTCGGCGCGAATGGTCTGCCGCATTGCTCACAATGAGCAAGCAGCGACGAGAACTCAATGCTCACTTCGGGCATCGACAAGTCCCACGGAGATGGCGACTCACGCTGCTGACAGCCATCGGGAAACCATACTTGGTGAATGCGATAGCGATACGCTCACGGGTCACCCCCGCTGCGACCGCAGCCTCGTAAGCCTTACGGTCAGCGTCGCTCAACGCACCGATGGCAGCACCCACCAAGCAAGGGGTGGTATCCGCAGGGTCAACCAACAGATCACCGAACGTACTCATAGTCATCCTCCCCTAAACAGTTTAGATTGACTGCTCCAGAATCGTGATGCGCCGTTCGTGATCCTCCGACCGTTCCTCCATCACAGCCAACACAGCGTTCGTCCGATGCAACGTCTGCACCATCCACGCCATCAAACCAATCACCGCAGAGAACGACACCCCGACCATCGTCGTCATCACGGCAATCAACGCGCCGCTCATGGATACCGCCGCCGAGGATCAAACTGGTAGACGACCTTGCGGGCAGCCCACCGGACTGCCTCCAACGCCAGCGCAAACCAAGCCAACGACTTCCAAGAACGAGGCCACCCGTCCATTAGTGGGCCAGCCTCGTCTTGTCCAGTTCGTCGCGCACCACCCGACGAACATCAACGACCGACGCCCCGCCCGTCGCACCCCCACTACCAGCAATCGGCATCGAATCCCACCAAGCATCCGAAATCTCTACGGTGTTGGCCTTCTCCGGGGCGACGAAACGAATGAAGTTCCATTCGTCAGGGCCGACATGACGTTTCCACACACCATCCGTCACCCAAATCCCGAGCGTCGGATCGGTCCGCTTCGTCACATACAAATTCGCCACTTCTTCTTCCTTCTTCGGAACGTCAGGTGCCAGGGCACCATTTGCAATCCACTCTCGTAGTGGGTCTCCACAACAAGCAGTTGGGAAGAACGCACTATGAGGATAAATCTGATCCCTGCCCGAAGGTTCTACCAAAGTCAGATCATAGGCGGCTTGCGCTGCTTCTGGTGTGACTGGTGTGTCTACCGTTGCCAGATAGCACCAAGCATGAAGGTTCTGGTTAGCCCAATCATGGCCCGTAGCCTGATTCGGCCCCAAATATGAAATCCAATATTCGCCATGAATGCAGAAGTGACCGTTGTAGGCACCGCCCCGGCGGTAACCCATCCGTTCGTGCATCGCAATGATGCCGTCCTTCTGCGCCACGCACTCAGCATGATCGCCACGCGGCTCAACCACCGCATAATGAAAAACCGTGCCGAGCATTACGACTCCGGCGGGGTCACAGCCTCCGGGCCGACACCACCCGGGCCGATTTCCTCCGGGCTTGGCTTGACCGGCGGGGTGAACTGACGGCGGGTAGCCAACGCCAGCACCGCAGAAGTCACAGCCATGATCGCACCGATCTGATCGGCGCTCAGTTGCAGACCAAACGACACAACGAGCGCAATAACCGAGTTGACCAAACCGTAGAACAGAGCAGGCTCACGCCGCCACAACATCTTGTGTCTCCTTACGCAGTTGACTCGTAGGTTCCGCTGATGACGTTTAGGCCGGATTGCCGTTCGGCCCGATGTCCTCAACGAGGATGAACGCGGGCGTCGTGCTTGCCGCTTGCAGCGTGCCGGTGGCGGCACCGTTGAAGTTGAAGGAAGCCTTGTAGGTCTTGGAGCCTGCCGTCGGCGTGATGACAACTTGCACGATCATCGTTTCGGCAATCAAAGACGAGTTGAGCCATTGCTGGTTCAAGTTGAGCGTTGTCGAACTCTCGCGGATTGCCAGGTAGCCGGTCTGGTCGTTGGTGGCAGGGTTAACGTGCGCGTGCGCCGTGATGCGGATGCGGCGGTTCGCGATTGCCGTGTAGGTGACCGACAGAGAGGTTAGGTCGTTCATCCCAGCCAAGAGCGACTGCGTGCTAGTCCGCTCTGCGTACCCCTGCACGCCCCACGGCATCGTCCACGGCTTGCGCCATTGCGTGCCGTGATAAGCAAGCAGGTCATCGTTGGTGGTGTCGTACCACAGATCACCCTCGGAAGGCGACGACGGGGCCGACGTACCAGTAAACGTGAACCGATAACCCGACGCGACCTTCGCTTGGGTCACCGCATTCGCAGCGATCTTCGCAGAAGTAATCGCACTATCAGCAATGTCTGCGGTTGCAATCGTGCCATCAGCGATCTTCGCAGAAGTAATCGCACTATCAGCAATGTCTGCGGTTGCAATCGTGCCATCAGCGATCTTCGCAGAAGTAATCGCACTATCAGCAATGTCTCCGGTGGCGATAGTACCATCCAGAATCTTGGCGCTGGTCACCGCCCCATCAGCAATATCCCCAGCGACGATGGTCCCATCAGCGATCTTCGCGGAAGTGATCGCGCTGTCGGCAATGTCGCCAGTTGCGATAGTCCCATCGGTAATCATCGCAGAACTGACAGTCGTGTAACCCAACACGCCACCAGAATCCACAGCCAACACTCGGCTGTTCGCACCCTTAGCGATACGGCTCAACGAATCGTTCGCATCAGCGATAATCAAATCGTTGGCGGCAGTTGCGGCAGCAGCAAGTTCCGTCACCCAATAGTTCGCCTCATCGAAATCGACGGCGGTGAGGCAATGCTTAACAGTCGCACCAGAAGAATGGCTGGTAGCAGTAGTGCTATCGTATCCACGGCCCGATGATGCGACAGTCAGAGTCGTTGTCGTCCGAGATGCAATCAGCACCTTTTCCTCGGATGCCGTACCGGCATCAATCACAATGGCAAACGGCCCAGCCGCACCAGTCGGCCAACCCGCAGCCGCAGCAACGGTGATTGTCGTATCCGCATTATTGATCCCGGTGCTTAGGGTCGTATCCGCAGCCGCACCAGCGTACTCCTTACGAGTGTAAGGCATCATCTACTCCTAGATAGTCTTGAACTGCACAATACAGGTGCCGTTCCAGAATTCGCTACCATTACTCATCGGGTGAGTAGCCACAAAATCAAAATCTTCCAGCGTAGAAGCATACGCTTCATGCCCAATCTGAACGACCACAATCTGCTTCGTGGAACGCCAACCCTCAATCACACCAAGTTCCTCAGACGGATCGTAAACAACAAACGACCGTGCCCGAGTCTGCACCTTATCCACCAGCAGCAACGGCAACACCAGCCGACGCCGCAACCCGGGGACAGGCTGCGCCCGAACCGTGTACCGCAAAACCGTCGGACCCTGAGTGACTGTCGTCCCCCGGCTCAACACAAACCGGACCTCGGCTTGATCGACCGCACCAACATTCAGTTCATAAGTCGCAGAAATCTGATTGCCCGAAGTCGTTTGGTTCCCAACCGTTGAGAACGAAGTGCTGCCATCCTTCGCAATATAAGAAGCCACCGACCCGGCGAAACCAGAAGCAAACGTTGCATCCAAAAACACCGGAATCTTCGGTTCGGTAATACCAAAGTTGAACCGGCCACAATCAATCGTTCCTGACGCCACCAAACTGTTCGGGTTCTCAGCCCAAATGCCGCTACCCGACACACCAAACACCCGGCGATTCAAGAAAGTCGTGACACTCACAACATCGTTCGTAGTGACAGACAAGTCGATCATCAGGTCAGATGCGTACGCAGGCTTCAACGCCTGAGTGTCCGAGAAGGTCCGCAACGACATGCGACCCAACCCGCTCGTCGCCTCATAGTTCGTCAACCCGTACCAGATGAACTCATCCTGGCCCTCAAAACACCGCACCGGGTACGGAGTCGGAATGATCGCACCGATAATCAGATTGCCGTCGCTGCCAACCGTGCAGAACCGTGCCCCAGCCGAAGTGCCAAGCACCACAAACCCGAGATACGAACCAATCGAATACAACGATTCGCCATCGGGCAGTTCCCCAGCAACGGTCGGCGCACCCAGGTTCGTGCCTTCAGCCGTCAACGTCACCTTGTAGACGTAACCCTTCGTGGGGAGGCTAGCCCCACACATGATGAACCCCGGAGCCTCAGCGAAACCAACCCACACAATGTCATCGTTTGCATGGTCAAGAATCGAAGCAGTCACACCACTAGAAAAGTTTGTGATTTGATGCAACTCGTCGTTCTTGCTATACAACAACCGGCCCTTCACGAAACCAATCGTGTCCGCACCACAGTTCGCAGCAAACTTCGACGCCGAACTGGTAGTCGAAGTCGTCTTGTAAATGTCAGTACCGTCAGCGATCCACACAGTTTTACCGTCAGAAGCAAGACCAGAAATCGCAACGCCGCTTGTACCCGTGACCGTATTCCAAGTAGAAAGATCAGTCGTATACTTCAATGCTGTACCGTCGGCCGCATACAAACGGTCACCGGCAACAGCCATATGAAGATTTGTGCTGCTAGTAGACAACGGGCGGGCAGTCGTATTCAACAACGACAATTGGCCCTCAACCCACGGGTTGATTCCCTTACTTGCACGGAACTGCCGCCGGTTGGAATCCTCCCGATCCAGATACGTCTGGCCCGCACCGAAATGCCATGACTGCTGCGAACGCCGCCACAAATCCTCAGGGTTTAACGACTGCTCACCCACCTCATTCGACCCGTCGCCCTGCGTACGAGTCGCACGAATCGAACTGATAAGCGGAGTCTGCGCCAGATACTCCCGGTCGATCATGTAGCCACGACCGGCGATAGCAACATCGAACTTCCACGGGGCTAGGCTCGTAGACGACGACCCCGTAAAGAACGAAACATTGAACCCCTGGTTGAACGCCATTACCGCCTCACCGGATACCGGCGAGACAGCCGCCGCAACTCGTCATCAATGCGCTGCTGGCGCAGACGAGTCCAACCAGCCGCAGCCTGCAACGACGCACCCGGAGGAACTTCCTGCGCCCGACGAGTATCAGGCTGCCGGTCGTATGCCACCCGGCCAGACTCATGGCCCGACATAAGACGGATCGCAGCACCCAACGGGGGAAGATCATTTGCTGTTGCAGGCAAACCAGCCACGCTCTGCACATCATCCGACGCTGCGGTCATCCGAGTGAACGGAGCCTTGTAGGCGACACGCACCGCCCGCCCCGAATAGCACTCACGGTAAATCGTCAGCGACAACCCCGACGGGAAATCGCCCGTATCAGCATGGCGTTCCAGCCGGTAATCCTGATTGCGGAGCAACGGCCATTCTTTCGTAGCGCCAGGAACCTCATAACGCAACGAATACACCTGGTCGATATCAGTTACACCCGTCAGATCATATGTCATCACCGACGAGTTATAAGTGATATCGGCAGTCTTGATTTGGAACAGACCAAAACCAGACAGCGAAGCAAGATCATCGTTCAGGGCACGGAACACCGACCAGCGAGAAAACCGGGGGGCGACCTGCACCAACGCATTCTGCGAATGGGACGCAGCAGTAGAACCACGCTGCCCTCGGATCACCGTCACAACCTTAGAAGTCGGGGAAGCATCCACCACCCGCATGACCTCTAGGCCAACAGCAATCATCGTGCCAGGAACAATCTCATTCAGATCGTAAAGCATGGTCAGCGACGTATCAGCCGCATCCACATTCCCAGCCAAAACATTCACGTTCTCATCTTCGCCACCCAACACCCAATCAAGAGTGGCGTCAATCAGATCGTTGGCGGTGGTCACCGGACCGCACCCATCACTACCTCACAACTTTCATACGATGGTGTACCCGCCCAATAGCATGATACACCCTACTGCCAGACAGAAGCCTGGTTCTCCATCTCTTGTTCTAGCGCATCAGCCTGATTCGGGCGGCTATTCAACTGCTGATGGCAAGTCGGGCACCATTCCTTATGGGCCGAATACGCCCCGATCCGGGCCACCTGATTCTCCACCAGCCCATGATCCGGCCCATCCAAACAAGACGGTTCCAGAACACCCCGCTCAAACAAGATGCGCTTCACATCCGCAGGCTCGTAATAGTCCTTGCCTGGCAGCCACATGAAATGCAGCCCAGCAATCTCAGCCTCCCACTTGCGGGAGACACGCACCAGATAGTTCTGATGCTCAGGGAAATAGTACGAACCGTTGCCCTGGTAGGGGCGGGACAGTTCGTTGCCGTGCGCCTCAATAAACCGTTCGGCGCACCGCTCCCAACTGAACTCTTGCGGGATGATCGACTGTGCGATAACCGCCGCACGATCCACATGCTTCTGATAGTTCGTATACACATCCCACATTAGTTCGCAAAGTTCATCGAACTTCGGTTCCCACCAATCCCCAGCATCCCCATAAATGAAGTATTCGGCCTTCGACCAATCCCACCCCAACGGGATACCCAACTTCGCAAACGAAGAATGGCCGTGAGCATCAGTCAGAATCGTCGGCATACCCTGCGCCAACGCCTGCAACGGCTGCAAACCGAAACCCTCACCACGCGACGGCTGCACATAACAATGCGCCGACCCGTACAAATCAATCTCAGCCTGGTTAGAGATACGACCAGACACCATCAACACCCGGTCATAACCCCGGAACTTTGCCTCACCCTTCGGGTTCTTCAACACCAACTGAGGTTCAGGACCCCACTTCTTGTTCCATCCCAGGAACACCGTACGGAACGCCTTGAACGCCAGATCAACACCCTTACGCTGCCCCGACCCTCCACACAGAAACGAGAAATGCTTATCTGGCATTACACGCGGAACATAATGCCACTTCTCCAAATCGACACCCAACGGCACATACCGGACGTTGTGGTGATACTGGCTGAACAAATCAATGTTCTGCTGTGATGGAACCATCAACACATCGAACTCATGCAGCGTGTCCCGAAACGACGGGGGCAACACACTCGCTTCCCACATCGTGAAACACGAAGCAAACTGCTTCTCGTACCACCAGCGGGCATGAGTCGGAACCGAAATCCACGACGTAACATTCGTCGGCCCGCCCTCCCTCACCCTACGGACACGACCCTCCCGATCCTCGCCGCTCTCCCCCTCCGCCGGGGCACCCAACGAATCGTAAAGATCGACACCCAAATCAGCCAGAGCATCAGCCAACTTAATGCCCATACGCCCATACCCAATCGACATGGAATGGGTATACAACAACGTCAATTCGTTCACACCTTCACTCCCTCGCCGGTCCGCTTTGCCTTACCAATCTCACTACCAGTCTTGGTCACATCACGATTCATCAACTCGCTAGCAATCTCCTGCGCCCGCCGGACCTCCTTCTCTTTACCCAACGGGCGACCCATCTCAATCTCCAACGGATGATTCGCAGCAGCCTCAGCCATCGCCGCACCATCCACACCCCGAGGCTGGTAACCCTGCTCGCGCAGCCGCTTATACGCAGGCATGTCCTTATCCCAGCCACGCTCACGCGCATCCACAGACCGCACACCATGCAACTTGTTCGGCAACGCATCAGCCGCAATCGCAGGAGAAGTAAACACAAGATGTGCCTTCTCGCCGCAACGCACACAATCATCGACCTTCAGGTTCTTCGTGTGGATCGAACGCCACACTTCCTCCCGATGACCGGTCTTGCATTCATACAGATAAGTCGGCATATCAATCACCCCTTCGGTGCGACCCGCGAGGGAAGCACAACGTCCCGCTGATACTGAGCATTGAACCAAGAAGGGTTCGCCCGAGGGTCGAACCCGCCACGCCTCTCACCAAAAGAATCGACGCTCAACGGCACCACATCCCCCGCCGAAGTACCCGCCGCCAACGCCTCAATGTCCTCATCTTCAGGCAGTTCCTCAATCGCAGGTTCCAACTCGCCCTGAAGGCGGGCACGCAACGGAGACACACGACCCAACTGGCCCGACAACCCAGCCTCGTAAGCCGGTTCTGCCAACACGCCGCTCTTATCGACGTATTCGTCCCAATCCGGGTAATCATCCTCAACGGTCGTCGGGACCGCAAGGGCCTCCAACACTTCGTGGACAACCCGCCGAGTGATTTCAGCGACCAACTGTTCTACGTCAACAGACACAACAGCACCTCGTCATCGTCAGCGATGATCCTTGCCAGCCGTTCATCGTAAACTTGTTTATCCAACTCGCGTTGCGAATAGGGGGTACCACCAAACGTAGGTTCGGATACACCCCCAACTCGTCCCAATGTCGCAGACCAAGCACCGTTACCAGCAATGGCCGCAACAACGACAGCAGTACGAACAAACGTCGTCTGCCACTCACCAGACCCACTAATCGAAGCAATCGCAAACTTCGTACCGAAGTTAGTGGCTGACCAGAAACCAAACCCGACAATCTCCCCCGACACAAACCGGGTTACGGACGTAGACGCCGACCAATCCCCATTGCCAGCAACAGCCGCGACAACAAACCGGGTGACGGTAACCGAAGCCGACCAATCTCCGCTGCCAGCAATATCAACTATCGCAAAGTTAGTGACTGTTGCGCTAGCCGACCAGTCGCCATTCCCGACGACAGCAGCCTCAACAAACCGAGTGGCTACGGCGGTAGCAGACCATTCACCAGCCCCGGCGATAGCAGCATCGCGCACACCACTTCTGACGATGGTGGCTGACCAATCACCGTTCCCGGCAATAGCCGCAGAAGCCGACTTTGTGATCGCGGCGCTAGCAGACCAGTCACCGTTACCAGCGATAGCCGCAGAGAAGAACTGTGTGCGTACCCCCGTGGCAGACCAGTCGCCGTTCCCGGCGATAGCCGCAGAACGGAAACGAGTGACGACAGCAGTAGCGGACCAAGCACCATCACCCGCAACCGACGCAGAAAAGAACCGGGTGCGGAAAGCAGTTGCGGAAAGAGAACCATCACCGGCAATGGTCGCATCGCGCGTATACGTAACTGCTGCGCGAATCTCAACGGCGTGCATCGACAGCCGATCATTCGCAGAAGAAGCAGTTACATCAACCGACGTATCGTTATCGCTCCGAAACTGGAACGACAAACGCATCCTGTCGCCGCCGGTGGCCTGCTGCGCGTCCAGTCCTGTCGTGATCGCAAAACCGGTGCCAGCAGTATTAGTGATTGCGCCACCAGCGTTGTCATACGAGATGAACCATGCGGCAGCAGCATTACCCGCAGAAGCAAACGCATTCAGCGTGACAGTCAGCGTGTCGGCGGTGGTAGAACCAACAGCAGATTGGACGAAACCAAGATCAGTACCACGCCCAACACCAGTAAGTTCTGCAATACCCCAAATCGCGCCGTCGGCAGTCTGCCCGGACGGCACGCAACCAGAGAAAGTAATCGACCCAGCCGACGCGGACGAATCCGCATACCCGGCCCATACGGCCATCGCCGGTTGGGTAACATTACCGCCGACGTCGTTGCCGACCCGAGACCAAGTGATGTTGTTGCCGCTGATCGAAGGGACCAGCGGCGACCCGCCCAAGTCATGGACCGCAAACGCAACCAGGTACACCTTCCCCGCGGTAGGGGTCCATGATGCAGTCGTATAATCCCTTGCGTCAGTATCCGACCCTGCAACATTCAGGGCTGACGCAACGGAAACTGCCATTACGTCATGGTGAGCGTAAAGGCACTAATCGTCAGAGTGTCACCGACACCCACAGTCACCGACGACGTAAGCGCCCCATCGCCCCAACAGTTACCAGCCGTACTGTTATCCCAAATCGAAATGTGGGAAATCGTTTCGGCATTCGCAAGGTTCGTCCACGACGGGCTGTTCGACAACGAAATCACACCGTTCGACGCAGCACCGAACTGAACCTCAACGCGAGTCGTGGTCGCAGCAGCATTGCTCGTACCATCCTCACCCGCTGCGCCCGTGTGCAACTTCGCATACAGCGCAGCGGGAGCCGTCACATTCGACCCGTTGCCACCGCCCCGCAGAGCGTTTGCAAAAGCATTCTCGGCATGGTTAGAAAGACTCATTCCACTTCCTCTGTGATTGTCCTAACAATTCTACCTTCTGCGTCACGCTCAACAGTCGTAATCTCGCGTGACTTCTTCTCAGGCTTCTCCGATTCCTCAGCCTCCATCATCTGCACATGCACCGGAGCCGCCTCAACTTGCACATTCACTACCGGCTCAATCTCAGGAATCGTCACGTTCACCACCGGGGCAGGCTGCTCCACCCGTGCAGCCAAACCAGATGCAGCAGACGACAAACTCCGAGCCGCCTCCACCAAAGTCTCAGCGACCGTAGCCTGCGTAGACTGAAACGACTGGACGATATTCGCCAAAGCCATCTGCGTCTGTTCCTGGGCACGCAGAATCTCCTGAATCACAAACAACGTATCCGACCGCTCACGCAGCCAAGACTCCAACGCATTCTCAGCAACAGAAGCCAACTGCGTCGAAGGCGGCGGCGGAATCGCAGAACCCAAAGTCATTACGGAATCAACCTTGCAGCCAGGGGAGCCGGGAAACCAACCCGGCTAGCCAAAACATTCAACGCCTGCACATCCGTAAGACTAACATTCTCGGCCTTTGCGCGCAGGGCTTGAGTCAACGTCAAACCAGACGTACCCGCCCACACATTCGCAGCCTGCACCTCAGTCAAATCTGTCGTGCCAGCCAGTCGATTCAACGACTGCACAAGTTCCATATCACACCACCGTATACCCAGCCGCAGTCAAAGCAGAAGCCTGCTCTGCTGTCACAGTATACGGGGTAGCAGCAGACCCCCACCAGACCTCAACCACATAGGGAGAACCAGCGGTCTTGTCCCAAAAGACACTTACCGAATCGGGGTCGGTTTCCGTCACAACCCCATTAGATAGATAGAACACATTACGGCCACGATCCAACGTACCGTAATAACGCATCAGACGATTCGCCAGCCGAGAACCACGCCGATCCGTCTGCGAATACGGTTCAGTCGGAGGCATGAACGTCGGCACAACAATCCTCTCAACGGCACAAGGCGGGGGAGAACACCGGGATCACCGATGCCTCCCCCGCCTCAGCCATCTATCAGTTGGAGCCGATGCTGGACGACGACTCAATCCGCCGCAGAGCAACCTCGCGGAAGATGCCGTACGCACCCAGCCAGTACCACGCAGCGCCGAGGAACCGACGAAGGTTGTCCACGATGGGAGTCGGGAACACCGACGGCATGGGCGACCCGCCGTCCTGAATGCTCCACGCCTTCGCCAGCGCTTGCTGACCGAGGATCAGCGTAGCGTAAACGTCCGTCAGAGTGGTGGACGAACCCGCATCGCTGAAGATCGGGGCACGGGGCGACTCAACGAACCGGACACCCTCAAACTGCCCGATCTCACCATTGAAGATGGCATCGGGAGCCGAGTAGGTGTGCGGATCCCGCCAGTTCGCACCGCCAGTAGCGCCACGGAAGTCGTACGAAACGTCCGGGTGAATCACCCCGGCGTACGCACCACCCACCGTGGGGACGTTGGCCGACCGCAACTGAGCGACCGCCCGACGAACGGCCTGAGCACCAGTACGGGCAGTCGCCGTACCGAAGTGGTCGTCCGGGGTGATCGTGTTACGAGCCGTCTTGCCGCCGACGTAGGAGACATTGCTGCCCGCCTTCAGAACGTCACGGCAAATCGTGTCAATCGACACGCCAGCGTTGTACGAGATGACGTTGATAAGAACCTCATCCACCGGAAGGTACGAAACGGACCGCAACTTCTTGGTGGACTTGACCACGTTGCCGTACTCGGCCAGCGTCAGCGTAACCTCGCTGTCCGACAGAGCAACCGCATCAACGTCGGTGGACTCGTTGATCGCCGTCGAAGCGACCGCCATGTCCGAAGTGATGTTGAACACAACCGAAGCACCAGGCATCGCCTGGGCAGTCGGCTGAACATCAGCGAATCCGTCCATGTAAAGTTCAGGACGAAGATCGAAGTAAGCAAGCCGGTTGTACGCGGTCTGGTCCCACGCAACCGAGCCGGTCTTGGTAAGGGCATCAGGCATTTTGGCTTCCTCCTAGAAGCAAAAACTGATACCGACTAGACGAAAGAAGTACGAGGACTACCGTACTTGTCCATAAGGGCAATTACGTCGTCCTTCGTACGGGCCTGAGCGAGAGCATTCAGGTACTCCGCATCAGTATCGAAATCGACGGTCTGAGTGCCAGCAGAAAGAGTCGCAGCCTTCTCATGCTGGACAAGTTCCTCAGTAGGCACATCCGGCGTCGGCGCAGACAGGAAACCTGCCTCCATCGCAGCCATCCGAATCTTCTCTGCGTCAATCTCCCCGTCGTATCCCTTCACGAAATACGAAAGGCGAGAATCAGCAAGGTCGATCCCAGCCTTAGCGAACGCCAACTCCCGCTCTGCCTTCGCAGCCCGAGACTCAGCCTCACGCTTGGCCTGAAGTTCCTGCTCCAACTGCTTCCGCAGCCCGCGGGCCTCAGGTTCGACTTCGATTCCGTCCGAATCGGTATGGAAATCTGACATTCGGTTTCGCTCCTTGTCCGTACTCAGTCCCACGGAGGTATGGGACCGGCGGGGTCAAACTGACCTATCGTTGTCGAACGGCCCACCACGGCCTCCGTCGAAGCACACATGGTTAGCACACGCTCAAAGACATTATTAGCAGGTTCAACGCATATCTGCAAACATTCAGCAGACTATTCTGCGGTAAGCCCCGTGACTCCCTCACGGCCCATCGCATAGCCGCCGCCCCCACCGAACTGTGCCTGCCGCTCCTGGCGACGCCGTTCGATCTGCCGCTGGGCAGTCACATCCCCAGCGAACGCAGCACCGAACTGAGTCTCCCGTTCGATCTGCTGCTCGCCAGCAAGCGGATTGAACAACTCTTGGCTTTGCGCCAGGGCAGCGAAACCACGCTGCGCCTGCTCAGATGTGGTGCCCCGCTGGGCCAACTGCTGCGCTTCATCAGTCGTCAACATGCCGAAGCCAGTAGTGAGAGCCTGTGCGCCAATCTCAGCGGAAAGGAACTGCTGCTCCAGCATGGGAGTGGCCTTCTCGGGGTCCAGCCAGAACGCCACCAAATCCCCCGGACGCACATTATACATACGCTCTAGTTCCATGCGGACTTCGGGGGGGCTCTGATACACCGCCCGAGAAGCCTGCGCCACCCGCTGGCTAATCTCAGCGACCGACACCTCGTTCATAGCGAAGCGAGAAAGTTCCTCGGTCGTGTCGTAGAAAGTCTCGGGGATGCCGTACTGACGGAAGATGCCAACAACGGCACGGCGGTACGCCTGAAGTTCAGCGACCGAGTAGGCACGGCCACGCTGCGCCAACACCTCATACTCAGGATATGTAGCACGGAACTCGGGGCGCTGATATACCTCCATCATAATCACATCAAGAGAAGCGCCCTCCTGAAAACGACCCCACGCCCAAGTCGCCAACGAACCCAAACCATACTGATCCAACGCAGACTGAATTTGCTCAAACGCACCAGCCATCAGGCAGCCCTCCCAAACCGCTGCAACAACCCCTGCGACAACGCAGCCGCCTGCTCCTGCGCCCGCTGCGTCTGATCGAAACCATACACAGCGTTCGTCCGCAGTTCCTTCGTCCAATCAGCAAGACTCATCGAAGTCGGCACACCCGTCTTAGGATCAACCCGGTGAATCGCCGTGTTCCACTTCGGATCACGCCAATCAATCTCCCCAGGATTCAACCCCAACTCCTGCACCGCAATCTGAGCGTACGGCTGCACATACTGCTGAACGGTAATGCCCCGATCAATCGCATTCGACAATCCGGGGAACAAACTCTTAGCCTGCTCACGCAGATAAGACTCGTACATATTCATATCGACCATGCCGGTAGCCAAATCTTGCGACCATTTATCCACAGTCTGATCCGATAGCGGCACCGCATACTGCGCCGCCATCGCACCCATCTGATCCCGCACCGTCGAAGGACGCTGCCCCCGAACCCCAGCAAACTCCTGATAGATACCCCCCTTCCACTCGCTCTCACTCGCACCCCTCGCCAACGACAACCCAGCAACATACGCAGCATCGTCAGCAGTAATCTGCAAACCGACACTCGCAGCCCATTGACGCATCTGCAACGCCAGCATGTTCTGCTGACGAGTCGCCTCAGCCGGATCGGTCTGCGTCAACTCCTGCCATTGACGAGCAATCGCGTTCCGCTCACGCCACCAACCAGTACCCTGCAACGCCCCCTGGATACGATCCGCAGCCCACCGTTCCTCAGCCGCCCGACCAATAATGTCGGCCAACTCAGGAATGTCCAACATCCACGCATAACCAGGGAACAGTTCCCTAGCCTGCTGCATCTGCTCAGGAGTAGCCATCAGCGTCCACCGCCACCAAGCAACGAACCAATCGACTGCATAACATTACCAAGACCATAGGCAGCAGCCTCATCTGGTGCGACCTGCTCACGGACCACAGTCTCACCAGCAGTAGCCGCCGACGTACCCCCAGCAAACATGCTGCGAAACGCCGGGACGAACCCGCTGATTTCATCCTCACGCAGATTCCTACCCAACACACCCTGAGCAGTCTTGTTTGCCACCATCCGAATGTCCTCATCGGTCATCGTCGGGGCAGCCAAACCACCGCCGCCGCCAGCAGAAGGGGCTTTCTGAATCCCGCCAGCAGCAACCAACTGATTCAAGACTTCGTCATACTTCTTGCCAGAAAAGTTAGCAATGGTCATCACATATTCCATTGCTGATGCAGAAGAAGCATCCCAAAAGCCAGGGGAATATTGCCGCAAAAGTCCAGACGCAACTAGACGCTGCTGCAAATCACTAATATCATCTTGTGGCAAGGAAGCAAACGACCACTCAAACCCTTGTTTGTAAATCGGGATAATTTCCTCATTGGCATACGTTGGCGTAGATTCACGCGAAATGCCTTCAACATCAAAATAAGGATTTGAGAGAACAGGCACCCGACGCTTAGGAAGGTTAGGGACGCCATCAAACCCAATGTAAGCACCCCAAGGGTTAGCAACGTTTGCTGCCTCTTGCTGTGCCTGAGCGATAGCAGTAGCCATTTGTTCTGCCGGAGTAGTCATTATCTACCTCACTCCACATCAATCTCGTACTGCAACACTTCATCCCACATACGCCCAAAAGCAGGATACTTGTTACGCAAAGACTCGCCCGCCCGCAACAACGCATCCCGCACAGCACTCGCCGCCTTAGAAGCAGGGGGCCAAGCAATACCAGCCCGAGCCAACCCAGCCTGAGCCTGCGCCCGCAACACAAAATACTCAGCCAAACCCCGACCAGCCTGCGTTTTCATCAACTGCGGATCAGCCAACGACTGCTCCAACTGGACAATCAACGCCTCGTTATCCCGAGCAAACGGCGTTTCTGAATAACCCGGATAGTCGCGCAGCAACTCAACCTTCAACTGACGCAACCGATCCGCACGCTCACTCGCACGCATGTTCTCATTCAGCAACGCTTCACGGGCACGCCGATACAGATGCGTAGCCAACTTGTCGTTCGCCCGACGGATACGCTCCAATCCGCCCTGACCCAACAGCGGATCACGCAGCCCTTCCTCCAACTGTGCGTCGTACGCCGTCTGGTCATGCTGCGAACCCTCCGGGGCATAAAGCGCCCAAATCCTCGGGTAACGGTCCACAAGATCAGGATTCGCCCTAGCCCAATCCCGCTGCTCCTTGTTGGAAGTCAACCCAGGAATCTCACGGCTGGACTTCGATTGCGTTACCAGAAGATTGTCAACACCCCACTTCTCTAGGAACTTATCGAACGCATCCCCGCCAGACCCACCTTCCTTACGGGTCCGCTTCTGAATCTTCTGGTAATCCTCAATCACCTTCTGCAACATCACAAGGTTGCCCTCAGGGTCCTTGACCAGAGGATCAAAAGCAGGAGAAGAAGGCAACGTCGATTGGCCCATAGCACGGATAGCCCAAAGCCACCGGCCTTTCGACTTCGCGTCATCAAGCAGACGCACCATTTCTTCGTTAGCGTTATCGCCCTGAATGTCGTATTCGCCGGTGGATTGCAGATAACGAGCCACATCAAAGATCGTGTTCATATACACACGGTCGTTAGTTGATGCGGTGACGGCTCGCAGCATTGTCCTCGCCCAAGCCGGAGTAAAGAAATCAGATGCCTTCTCAGGCACCCCATACGGGAACAACACATTCCGCAACTGGTCATACTTCGGCTTATCAGGCAGAATCCAAGAAGTCGGCAAAGAAACCGCAGGACCCAAAGCCGGGATACCCGTACCAATCATGTTCAAACCCTGAACAGAACCAGTCAACGGCATCGGAACGCCCGTCAGGAACTTGCTTGCTAATGCCGACCCAGGATAAGTAAACACTTCTTGGTTCGTTCGATCATCGAAGTGGATGAATCCTTCACCAGAACCAACTGGCAGACCAGTAATCGGATCGAACTCCGATTCGCGCATCCCCGTGTAAACCTGCTGGAACCGAGGCAACGTCTGCGGATACTCCGAAATCAGACGCCCCCAAGTCGTAATCACTTCCTTCCACGCCTCAGCAAACGGGAACGCCAACCGCATAGCATCCGCAGTCTGGTTCTTCTTCGACATGGTGTAAAGCAAACCCTCAACATGGTCAAGGGAACGCTGCTTCGCAAGACGATCAGCGTCGGCCAAAGACAACGAACCCTGACCTTCTCCAGAGAGAACAGAACGCAGACGATTGCGCTGACCGGGCATCAACCGCCCAATCTCCCCACTATCAAGATTGCGAAGCAACCTTGTCTTAGCCTGGGGGGACAGACTCCCAGCCATGTTTTCAATCTCAGACCAATACTTGATCCGATATTCAGGAGAACGATTCAAGAAGTTTGTTGGCTTTGCTCCCAAAGTATCGAACATGGTACGAACAGCATTGTTCAACCAAGTCATCTGATTGCGGTCACCAACCTTCACAATGCTTTGATGAGCCTTGATGAAAGCAGGAGTCGGCTGGTTCGGGTCTTGCAAAAGATCGTTAGCCCAATTGCGTGCCGCCCGAGTGGATTCCCCGTTGCGGTCAAACAGACGGATGCCATCTGATGTTCTACGCCCATTGCGGATAGCAAACAAGATTTCAGAATTGCCTTGCGTGAAATCTTCAAGACGGCTATAAACGACCCTCTCAACCCAAGAATCGAATACCGCATCGTCATCAGCCAATGCGCTAAGAGGATCTTCAGAGCGACGGCCAGCAGCCAAAGCCCGACGCCGCTCCAAACCTTCGGCGGTGCGACCCCACGCACGGAATTCTTCCATTGTCGAACTCAAAGCGCGACGCACTTCGGGATCAGCGTTGAATCGTCGGATTTCTTCCAGAAGCGCCCTGGGTGCCTCTGGATTGTTTGCAGCGTCGATAGCAACGTATCCACCTGAACCAACAGGTCGGCGTGTTTCGGTTTGCAAACCCCTGAACAAATTGTTAGTTGCGGCACCCAAACCTTCTTCATCATCGCGGTCGAAGGTTTCGCCCAACACATCGTCACCGGCTGCACCAAGCCGACGCTTCCACTCTGTCCAATTGGTGATCCCAGGTGTTTCTGCTTCACGCTCCAAGAACCGCAAGAATGTTGTTTCTTCTGCTGAAGGATTTCTCAAACCCCGGTAATAGTCAAGCATCGCATCGCGCATGGGAGCGTTGCGATCCGTCAACCGCATCACAAATCGTGTGTAATTAGAAACCTCAGAATCGCCAACGATGGCAGAGATATACGAAATCGGATGACGGAAGAAACCTCCGCTACCACCAACAGCAATGCGGAACATTTCTTCACCAACGACACGCACAGTCCACGCTGGGCGAAGAAGCACAAAAGGCTTCCAAACGCCGCTGATGAAGAAATCTCCGATTGCTCCACCAGTCCGAACCAAACCGCTGCCCTTGACGGTCGAAATCCAATTGGCGCTATTGATAAGAGCGCGTAGATCGCGGGCGTCGGGAAGAACAATATTGTTGCGAAGCCGGTCCATCATCATCAACGGGCTATCAATTTCGATAATTTCATTACCGACTTGGACGGGGATTCGCACGTTGTCGCCCGTCAAAGCATCAATCCAATAACGTGCCGCCTCAGCACGACGCTGACCGATAACTTGCGTCATCTTTTTGACTGTTGCGGTGTCCACCCCAGCAGACCGCAACTGTGCTGCAAGCGTGTCAAAAACTGCGTTAACAGCAGCGTATCTATAACCAGCGTTATCGGCAGCAATGTAGTTATCAAGAATCGAACGGATGCCCTGCACAACATTACCGTCAGCGTCAACGGTGTCATCAACGCCCACCTTTGCGGTAACAAGCACACCTTCAATATTGCGGAGCGAAGCATCCAAATTGTCGGCGTCGATAATCCGCTCGGGATTATCAATCAACCAACGGTTCAACTGAGTGCCGTTACGCCAAACAGGAACCTTGTTGATTTCGGTACCAAGCGCACGGGCCAGAATCACTCGGATTGTGCTGGGATCAGTAGTGCCAGCAAGTTCTTGCGCCAACGTAACCGGAATCTTGTTGTTGAAAGCCCAACGAATCTGTGCAACCGACCCGTTCGTAATGTTGTTTGTGCTAGCGATCCGCTGCACCAACGCTTCGCCAGTCTCGCCGTACAACCAACTGACAGCACTATTAGGGCTGAACAGCGGGCGGCGACCAACCACACCGCCCATCTGTTCAAACAAGTCTTGGGAGATGGTGGTCCCGCCTTGCGTGTAAACCCGACGGCGACCTTCTGCGGTGATGCGGATACCTTCACGCAACGCAACTAGTTCTTCTGCGCTTTGGGGACGCAACCACTTAAAGCCGGGGGCTGTTGCACCACGGATCTCGGTAGTTGGTGCAATCAACTTGCGGGCACGGTTCGCTTGCCCCAGTTTGTTGAATGCCGCCGCTGCCGGGTCAGCAGCGATAGCAACCGCAGCGTCCAAAGTTCCAGACATGATGGTGAACGGTGCTGTATTTGGATCAAACAATTCGCCAGCGACAGCGCGACCGGGAGTCCAAGCATGACCACCAATTAGATAAGGCGAATACTCGCGTGCCGCTTCAGCCTGAGCCTTCCCAATCTTTGATTCTGGATCAGGGAAAAGACCTGACCCAAGATCAACCTCCTGGCCCCGAGCAAGAGCAAGAGCAACCTGACCAGCGGTGTTCTGTTCAATGGTTGGCATCAACGCAGTTTGCGCGGCTCCGGTGATAGCACCGCCAACCTGCTCTCCCAGGGTTTCTTTACCCTCTACGCCTTGGCTAACGCCCTTGACTGTTGCGCCAACATCAGCAGCAAGGGGCGCTGTCAGCGGATTGGTATACAAAAATTGGGTGTACCACGGGGCTTCTGCATAACCAGACGCGACTCCCCGCAAACGCGCACCCACCAAATCCTGACCACCTTGCAAACCAGTAAAGAAACCCCTAGCAATAGGAGTAACACCAGGGATCGGTGATTCCATCGTCAACAAATCACCAATAGGTTCGGTGATGAAATCTAGAAGGCCACCGCCCTTATCCTTCTTCTTCCTCCGAGAAGTGACCTTATGCTCGTAAGCATTCGGGTTGGCTTGCACCTGCCGTTGCAATTCGGCCTGAGCAACACCATTAGCAGCCTCACCAGAAATGCCCTGCACACCAAGCGCATAAGTGATACCCGGACTCATCGCCAGCCACGGGAAATCAGATAGCAAAGTTTCAATATTACGAGCAGTATTCGCACCAGTACCCTGAACCTGGGTCACATACTGGCGAGTCAGATCATTCTGAATTGAATTCTGTCGGATCGCTTCGATTTCGTCGTCGTATGAACCCACTACATCCCCTGCATCCCGGGCATACCCTGCGAACGCTGACGCGACTCCGCAACTTGCAGCAACCGCAACACATCACTACTCGGAAAAACGGAATACAACGCACGCAACTGCGACACCAACTGATCGTCCTGCGTCAACATCACACCCCGAGCCAAAGCCTCCCGGCCTGGCCCAGCACCCATATCCATACCCGCAGTCAACGGCTCATCGGGACGTTCCGTCCCCCGATCAAACCGACCCAAAGTCCCCGGCATCGGCCCCTGCGGGCGAGGGGGAACAGGAGCCGATGCCGAGGGAACAGAAGGCGCATCAGGCAAAGGCATCGACGCTTGCGCCGCCTCCAAAGCCTGACGCTGCCCATACGGCAAACCAGATGCCACCTGAACAGGCTGACGGTTCTGGTTCAGATCAGTACGATTCGGATACGCCTTACCCATCTCTCCTTGACGGGCACCGCCACGCTTCGCCCTCGGCATCAGACCATCCCCGGAGCGCCCAACGGTGCCCGTTCAGCAGCCGTCTGCATCTGCGGCATACGCAAACCAGCAAGCATCGAAGTCAGATTCCCCAACGACGGGTTCGCACCCTGAATCGCAGGAGGCACCGGAGAACCCGGCGCACCTGGCATCGCCAACCCAGGCTGACTCTCAGGACCCCGCATCATCCCCTGCGCTTGAGCCTGCTGACGTTCCTGAACCTCACGATTCACTTGCATCGCAGCCTGATACACATTCATACGATCAGTCTCAATCAATTCACCGAACCGGGCGAAATCCATCGGCTGCCAAGCAGCATCAGGATTCGCGGCCTGCGCCTGAATCGAAGAAAGAAACGCTCGTTGCACAGCCTCAGAAGTAATACGATCCTTCTCAGCCTCAACATCTGTGACCAGCGGATCAAGAGCCATCGCAGTTTCACGCGACAGAACTTCCAGACCCAACTTCTGACCGACGGCAATCGTCAAACTATTCGCATCAGCCCCAGCGTAAGCGTACCGGACCTCATGCGTATCATCTCCATCAAAGATATCAACTTTGTAATTGAGTTTGCCACGATCAGGCGCATACATAGAGAACTGACGGCCAGACCCGTACGACTTCGCAATCGCAATCGCAATCTTGTTTTCTTCCATCAACGATTGCTCAAAGATGATCTGTGCTTCCTGCAAACGGTAATCAACCGCAGCAGACATGACCGCATCGCCACGACGGCCAGTACGGATGTTGCTGGACGACTGACCGGAGAACTCGGCGGGTACAGCACCCGACGCTCGTTCAATGTATTCAAGCCGGTCAATCAGATTCGTGGTGATAGGCGACGGTGACATATCCAACTTCTGGATGTTGCCACCAACGATCTCACCGACCACACCTTCCTTCGGATCGGCGTTCGTCAACACTTCCGCACGGGGCATACCCGGCGGCGACTGAATCCAAGTCTCGGGGAACACCGCACGTTCCTGAGCAATCGTGTAGAGCGCCATCAGACGGGCCTGCAACTGGTAAGCGCCAATCAGCCCGTCGAACTGTCCGAGAGGACGATCCAACGTGATACGTCCAGGCACAACACACAGCGGGATACCAGCCCGGTTCGGCATCGTGTGCAGAACTTCAGAAGGGCTGCCCTGCGGCGGCAGATACGGGGTGTCAACAGACGAACTGCCAATCACCAAACAAGTGATCTGCTCATCATCAACATACTCAACAACTTCGTAATACGGTTGCAGAGTACCCCGACCCACAATACGGAACATCTGATCCGGGTAATCCCGCATCAACTCCGCACCAGACTTCTTGAACACAAACGCGACGTTCGGAGGAACAATATCTCCGATCTGCGTCAACGGAGCCGCCAACGTCCCAATCGGATGACGTTCATACCAACAGGGGACACCCTCACCGTTCGGTCGGAGCATCACCGGAGCGGTCGCAAACGCAAAGAACCAACGTGCCCGCCGGGGAATAACATGGGACGTTACACGCGACTTCGGCCACCAATGATGCAAGACCACATCACGCTTCGTGCGCGCCTTATCGCGAGCAGACTGCGAACCCAAACGATCCACAGCAAACGACACATAAGGAATCACCGAACCGACCCGCATTGCCATCTGGTCGATACCCAACTGGGCGAGGTTCGCTGCTACCGCACGCTCATTCTCCTGCAACTCGGGCAGGTCAACTTCCATCTGCCCGTTGTAGAGCGCACGGATTTCTTCCATCCGCTGCTGTGTCTCCCCATAATCATTCTTCCGTTGGTGAACCAACGAGAGAATGTCACCGGCAGACTTCACCGCTAGTAGCCCTTCTTCCTCGGGGCCTTCTTCGCCGTGGCCTTCTTGGCCGTAGACTTCGACGCACCCTTAGCGTTCATTGACTCATACGCCTTCGGGTTCTTGCCAGACGAACCGTACTTCTTACCCGGCATTATGCAAACACCCGCTTTCTCATCCAAGATGGTCTACGCAACATTACAGGTTCATGGTCTGTAATACGCATCAAACTACCATTTGCCAACTGGTGTTCAAGGAACCATTGTGCCATCAAACAGTCATCGGTAGAAGTTTGAGGGTATCTAGTAACTTCATCGACCAGTTTCAACGCTGCGATACGTCCTGTCAACACCCCGCCAGGCAACCGGACCTGCCCAAAACGGTACAGATTCTTGACTGTCTGCACCCCAAAGTCAGGGTCGGTCTTGTTCCGATGAGTTGAATGGCCCACAATCTGCACATTGTGTTGACGTTGCCAACGGCGCACATGGTCATACTGCAACAAGAACCGTTGAGCCGCATTGATTTCCACGATCCAATGAGAAATCGGGAAACCAATCTCCGCTGACCGTTCCTGCCATTCTTCCATCACCCCGAAGAACCGGCCAGCGTTCGCATTCCAATCCAAAAAGTCGGGGGCGTCCATTGATTGGCGAATCAAATCCAGCAAAAACCGTTGATTCGTCGCAGGTTGCACCAACCACCATTGAATCGACCAGAACTTTGTTGGTGACGGGTCAGCCGTCGCAATCGACAACAACGGTGGGGCCAAACCGGCGGGGACCTCAGCGATTTCTCGGCCCTTGTCCCAACAACCAGGGTAGATTTCGCCGGTCTGGTGGTCTGTGCCCCCATCGACCCACAGTTTTGGGACCAGAACCTCGGCGGGGTCTACATCTTCTTGTTGATATTGGACCCGGTAGGCGTCGCCACGGTTCCGTTGGATCGTCGCGAGGCCCTTGCTGCCACCCCAAGGGAGTCGCACAGGGTCCAACATGCAACTATCCGGCCACGCAGGCATATCTTTCACATGCTTACCGTCACATTTATCTTCGTAATGTGCTGGGTACATCACATGCCGGTACTTGTGGCGGCGATCCATCACCGCCTGCTCATCCTCATCAAGTACCATATCCAAACAGTAACGATAAAGGTCGTCGGCACCCATCCGTTGGCCTTGCAACAACAACAAACCGCTCGGCTCCAACCGAGTTTCGCCTTCTTCCACCCACCAATTCCGCTGATTTTCGATGAGTTCGCCGGAACGCAACACCTTCCGGGTCACAAGGTCGTCCCAAATCACAAGGTTCGCACGATGACCCAAGAATTCTGCGTCCATCCCATATGCGGTGACGGTCGGTTCCTTATCTTCCACGGCATCAAGATCATGTTGGACGACCGTGAACTGGCTTCGTGTCCACATCTCACCCGATGCGGCCTGAGGGCGGAACCGTCCGAAGTCCTGAGCCAACGCAGCCTCAGCAGCAAGAGGCCGTCCCTGCAACGGATTCTCCGGTAGGGGACGGACCCGCTCCAACATGCGGCGCAGACGATTGGAATAGTTCTCAGCCAACCGTTGCGTAGACGAACCGATCAGAATACGAATCGACCGTTCGCGGCAAATCAACCACAACAACAAGTCGTTGGTAAACAGGGTCGATTTCCCCGACCCTGGAGGACAGTTGATAACCGCATACTCGGTATCTTCACTATTCAACCATGACACAACTTGTAGGGCGGCGTCGGCCTGCCACGGTGTAGGACGCCGACCCAAATACCGCAACCGGAAATAGTCGAAATCATCCAACGCCCGAACAGCCTCATCGCACAACCGGTCAGGACGCACCGGATCAGACAACGACAAATCGACACGCTTCTGCCGATTCTTCTGACCATTCGCAACAACCGACTCAAACCCGTTGCGACGCCACTCATAACCAGTCTCGCGGCGCACCCCAACCGTCGCCGCAGCCTCCGACACCGAATACCCATCGTCCAACAGGCTAAAAAACCTGACACGAACCTCAGTCGGAATATGACGACGACCCAAAACACCCTCCAAACAACAAACCGCTGATACACTACCAGCAAGTTCTCCCAACACCAGGGAGTCAGCCCACCGTGTAGGAACCGTGGGTCAGCGTCGCCCGTCAGAGGGGCTACTCCCTCCATGCCCAAAACCGGGCATGGAACACGCGACCACGGCGCACGACCTCAACGGTGGGGCAGGGACCCAGGGGCGACCCCTACCCAAAACCCCCCACCAACCACCCCCACCAACAACCACAAAACCACACGCCCAACCAGCCACTACCTACCCCCCTACCCCCCCTGGGGCGCCTGGGCACTTGCCGGGTCAGTGCATTTTGGACATTGGGGGCAGGGTAGGCGTTTGGTTTGAAAGGGTTGGGGGGTCCTGATCGTGGCAGGTTGGATGGACAGGCACGATTCGGACATCCTGATACATAAGGGTATGAACGGCTCGGGGTGATACATAAGGGACGGCTGCCTGGCGGGTCTGGTTCCGGGTGGCGTTGTGTGACGTCCGTCACATTGCCTATGTAGTTCTTGCATATTGCCATTGTGCCTGGCAGAATGACCCTCGTTGGCACCGAGGACGACGCCGACGACTGACCCTTGACAATCGAAACGGCGCAGCGGCGGGGTACTGTCCCCCCCGACCGACCGACGACCCTCCCGACCCGTAGCGGCGGACAGGGACCGGTCCGGGCGGGGAGGGATGCAGCCCAAGGCAAGGCGCCCAACGGCGGCGAGGCTTCCCCCCACTAGGGGGAGCCGTACCGAAGAACCGCCGTCCTACACCGACATTCCCCCCGACGGGGGCCCGACCCCGACCCGTAAGGGTCCGGACGGGTGGCCCAGGGGGAACGTGACCCGGAGAACGTGCCGGGTGTAGGGCGGGGGGGGCCCGGGACCCATGAATAGCGGCAGCACCGACGGTACCCCCGACCCTGGCACAACGTCCCCCGGGACGAGCAACGGGAGCGGGACCACGGCGGCGGCGGGAGCGGGGAGAGTGGTCCCCGTGAGGGCTCCCCCCCGGCGGCGATTCGCCCCCCGGACAATCGGGGCGACGGTGCGGAGAACGGGACGGCGCGTGGCGCCGTCGGGACCCTGGCAACGTCCCCCCGGAGTAGCGTCCGGGCCGACCCTCGGAATCATGTTCCACGTGGAACGTGGTTCGGAGGGTCGGAACTACCGACCTGCCAACGAAAGGAACGGACAATGATCCTGACCAACGGAATCAACACTCGGACCCACTCCACCAAGCACGACGGCCCAATGGCCGTCTTCATGGAGGCCGCCTGGATGGACGGCCACTCGGACGATGAGGCCGGAACGGTCGACACGATCGGCCACTACATCCGCATGGGCCGTCGAATCATGGTGACGCATAAGCATGGTTTCGTCCTGGTGCACCGTTACCCCACGGTCGCACGGGCCGAAGCCGCGATGAACGACCTGCACACCCTGGAGCGTTTCTTGAACATGGACGTCTAGGCGAAACCATCCTCCGGGATGGTCTACGGAGAATGGCTACTCCGTACTGATGAGCCAGGCCACCAACGAAAGGACCCTACAAATGGATTACGTTTGCATCGACTGCTACTTGGCAGCGCATGGCATCTACCGTTGGCCCGGACTGCCGGGTGACATCACGGTGGAGCCCGACGACGAGCCCGACGAGCACTTCTCCTGGTCAATGTGCGACGCGTGCGGCACGACGGTAGGCGGAAGCCGCTACGCAGCGACGATTACCTACAACTAGGCGAAACCATCCTCCAAGACCTGATCTAGAACTACCGCCCGGCCCTAGTGGGCACGTCCTGGTGCGATCCCGGGACCGGGCACTAGGTGCTACCCTGCACCTACGCTAGGCGGCTCCGCCTAGTGAACCCTGGCAACATGGAAGGACCCTACAATGGCACAACGTAAATCCCGATTCGGTCCCGTCGCAACGGACGACCCCGGGGTCACCCGACCTTGGGGAAACATCGTCGGCGTGGAAGTGATCGACAACGTTCCGCACATCGTCGTGTCGAACCGGACCCCGGCGACGTTCTCGGCGTACATGCTGCAAGAGAACGAGGCAATGGTCGTCGCCAAGTTTCTCGGATGCGGTCGTGACGCTCGCGCCCGACGGTACGACAAGGTGCAGTTCATTGCCGACCAGATT
>Ga0172372_10001942_pt1 | contig 31761 bp, 18 predicted proteins | sample LakKiv5m_2_FD_114544 | JGI IMG/M metagenome (GOLD analysis project Ga0172372, IMG submission 114544) | Freshwater microbial communities from Kabuno Bay, South-Kivu, Congo - kab_092012_9.5m | ecosystem: Environmental > Aquatic > Freshwater > Lake | place: Democratic Republic of the Congo... | reverse complement strand
GAGCCAATTGCAGAACCCCAGGACGTGTCAAACGAATGGAGTCAAACGAATGCTTTTCAAAGGATTTATTCGCTTGTCCCCATTCGTTTGACAGCGAGTCGGAGGGTTTTGCAAGAGCCTCGTTGGTGCGGACCTTGGTGGTGAAGATGACCGCGTTGGCCCCCGTGCCGTTGGTGAACGAGAGGTCAATGTCGCCGGGGCCGGCGAGGACGCGGCCCGGCAGCGCGCCCACCAGCAGGACCAGGAGCAACGCCAGCGGACGGGACAGATGGGGCAAACGCAACCAACCGGGAGGTTTCATGACGGAACTTCAGCAAACATTGCGGAGGTTGCTACCAGAACAGAAGCAGACTGGCGAGCGGTTTTCCCGCCCTCGGGAACCCGCCCGGCATCCGGTGGGGCGAGCGTCCCCGCGAGCCGCTGTCCGGCTGGCGGGTGATGTCCTTCACAGAATCATGGGCCGGCATGATTCTGTGCCGCATGATTCTGTGGATCTCGCTACCCCGCTCCACTCCGTTCATCTCGGGAGTTCAGATTTAACCGACGCGACCACTTCCTTGAGCAGCGCCTCCTCCATCACCACCAGGTGTGTCCGCTCCGGGAAACGCCCGGCCTTCACATCCGCAATGTATTCGCTGAACGCGGCGACGCGCTCGCGTTGCAGGCGGCGGTGTTCTTCGAGGAAGTTGCGGTAAGCCTTCGCGTGGCGCGGCAGACGCTCGTCGTAGTCGCCGAGGATGTCGTCGGAGAAGAGGAACTGCGTGTCGCAGCCGCTGCCGGAGCCGAGGGACATGAGGAGGAGCTTCGTTTGCTGGCAGAGCCAACTCGCGAGGTTGTGCGGCACGAGTTCGAGTTCGGCGGCGTAGGCCCCGGCGCTCTCCAGCTCCTTCATGCGCTGATAAAGCTGCTTCGCCTCGGCCACGGTCTTGCCGATGGCGCGGTAGTTGGTCCAGGTGACATGACGCGGCACCATCCCGAGGTGGCCGACGACGGGAATCCGTTCGCGCGCCATCGCTTCGATGAGGAACGGGCTGGCGGAGCAATAGACCGAGCTGGCCCCGAGTTCGAGCGCGCGGAAGCCGACGCGGATGGCCTCCTCCGGGGTGGACAGCCCGTGCGGCGTGGAGCCGGAGAGGAAGCTGTTGGGCGCGGCGGCGACGAGCAGCGGCAGTCGGGCCTGCGCTTCCGGGGTGTCGAACGGGCAGCTCATCAAGTCCACGCCGGCGGCCTCGGCGGCGGCGGCCTCCTCGGGTGACTTGACGTGGATGTGCGTGAGGCAGCGCTGGCCCTTGAGCTGTTGCAGGTCGAAGACGGTGTATTTCTTGCGGGGCCGGAGCATGGCGGAGCGTTGCCGAAACGGCGGCGGCAGGCAATTCCGATGCGGCGCGCAACTTGACACCCGCACCAGCCGAACGAGGAAGCCTGCTCCCTCTCCTCCATCGGATGGAGGAGAGGGCGGGGGAGAGGAGGGGCGTTACCGCTGCGTGATCAAGGCTCCCCTCTCCCCGCTCCTGCGTCGCAGGGAGAGGGGGTTCACCGGCCGTGGTGCGTGTGCGCAAATTGCGCCCTCCGATGCGGCGCGCGGATTCTTGGCATTGGCTTCGCGGCTGAATTGCTTCAACCTCCCCGCATCAAATGCCCGTCACTATGAAAACCATCCCCGCCCTCCTGTCGTTGTTCGCCACGTTCGCCCTGCTCACGCCCACCGCCCGCTCCGCGCCCGTCTCGCTCTTCGACGGCAAGACGCTCGACGGGTGGGATTATGACCCGAAGGTCTGGCGCGTGGAGGACGGCATGATCACCGGCGGCTCGCGCACGGAGAAAATCCGCGAGAACTTCTTCATCGCCACCAAGAAGAGTTACCAGAACTTCGAGCTGGTCATGAAAATCAAGTGCAGCGGCGACCCCGCCACCGGCATGATCAACAGCGGCATCCAGATCCGCAGCGTGCGTGTGCCCGGCGGCAACCACATGAGCGGCTACCAGGTGGACTGCGGTGCCGGCTGGTTCGGCAAAATCTACGACGAGTTTCGCCGCAACCGCGTCATCGCCGAGCCGGTGGACGCCGCCGCGCTCGCGAAGGTCGTGGACGTCTTCGGCTGGAACACCTACCGCATCCGCGCCGAGGGGCCGCGCATCCGCACCTGGATCAACGGCGTGCTGGCGATTGATTTCACCGAGACGGACAAGAACATCGCGCTCGACGGCCAGATCGGGCCGCAGGTTCACAGCGGCGGCGTCTGCCTCGTGCAGGTCAAGGACGTGACCGTCGAGGAACTCCCCGCCACGCCCGGCGTGCCGACCTGGCAATCCCTCGGCGGTGTGGATGCCGCGCGCAAGCTCATCACCCCCGCGCCCAAGAAGAAGGCGGACGAAAAGAAAAAAGCCGAAGCCCCGCCCGACACCAAGACCACCAAGTCCGGCCGCGACATCAGCTACAACGCGCTGAACGCGCCCGCGCAAACGCCCGAGGAGCAGCGCAAGTCCTTCAAGCTGCCGCCCGGCTTCGAGATGGAACTCGTCGCCGCCGAGAGCGAGGGCCTGGGCAAGTTCATCGCCGTGGACTGGGACGCCAGCGGGCGCATGTGGAGCATGACCGCGCTCGAATACCCCGTGGACGCGAACGAGAACAAGGCCGCGTCCGACGCGCTCTTCGCCAAGGGCGGGCGCGACCGGGTCGTGGTGTGGGACAACCCCTATGTAGCCGCCGACGTGAGGAGGCGGGCTGCTTCCGGTGACAAGGAAGCGGTCCGCCTCCCCACGTCGGCGGCTACCCCGCGCATCTTCGCCGACAACCTCGTCATGCCGCTCGGCGTGCTGCCCTACAAGGACGGCGCGTTCGTGCAATACGGCCCCGACATCCGCTTCTACCGCGACACCAACGGCGACGGCCGCGCGGACAAGTTCGACGTGATTCTCACCGGCTTCGGCACGCAGGATTCGCACCTGTTTCCGCACCAGTTCACTCGCGTGCCCGGCGGCTACGTGCTGCTCGCGCAAGGGTTGTTCAACTACTCGACCGTCCGCCGGCCCGATGGGAGAGCCTTCGCCGACGGGCTGAAGGAAGTCGTCTTCAACCAGTGCAAGCTCGCGCGCTTCACGCTCGACGGCTCGCGCTTCGAGAACCTCACCACCGGCCCAAACAACATCTGGGGCCTGACCATCAGCCGCGAAGGCGAGACGTGGCTGCAGGAGGCGAACGACATCGGCCGCCCCATCGTGCCCTACGAGCCGGGCACCTGGGTCGTCACCGGCTCGAAGGACCGATTGCGTCCCTACCAGCCGCTCCAGCCCGCCACGCTCGCGCCGCCGCAGATGGGCGGCACCGGCCTCAGCGGCCTCGCGCTCGCGGACGACCGCAGCACGCCGTTCAAGAGCCAGCTCGCGGCGGAGGCCGGAGCGAAGGTTTTCTTCGTCGCCAACCCCATCACCAGCACCATCAACGCCATCAAGGCCACGCCCGACGGCCCGCGTTACCGCTACGAAAAACTCCCCGACTTCATCACCACGCCCGACCGCTGGTTCCGCCCCGTGGCCATCGCGTTCGGCCCCGACGGCTGCCTCTACATCACGGACTGGTATAACAAAATCATCTCGCACAACGAGGTGCCCCGCGCCCACCCCGACCGCGACAAGACGCGCGGCCGCATCTGGCGCGTGCGCCACACCGCGCAGACCGCCGCCACGCCGCCTGATCTGACCAAGCTCCCGGAGAAGGAACTCCTCGCCCAACTCGGCGCGGCGAACGCGCGCGTCGCCCGGCTCGCGTGGCTGGAACTCATTGACCGCAACGCCACCGCGCTCACGCCTGACTTGGAGAAAATCGCCGCCGACAAAGCCGCTTCGCCCGACCGGCGTCTCGGCGCGCTGTGGGCGCTGGAAGGTTTGGGGAGCGCGCCCGCCCCGGGCGCAGCCAACCGCGCCCTCGCGGTTGGCCCCGGCGTGCAATCGAACTCGACGCCCGCTCCCTCGCCGGACGCGTCCAAGTCCGGTGCGGGGGCGCACCGGACAGCGGGCGGGGCACCCGCGCTCCCCCAATCACTCCTTCAAGCGCTCGCTGCTGACGCCAATTCCAACCTCCGCCACGAAGCCGCGCGCATTGCCGCCGCCCAACCGCGCCCGGAAGCCGAGTTCCTCGCGCTCGCCACGCCACTCGTGGCCGACCCGCAGCCGAGTGTCCGTGCCGCCGTCGGCGACGCGCTCCGCCGCGTGCCCAACGCCAGCCCACGCGTGATGGCGCTGGCCGCGAAGCTGGGTCGTGAGCCGCTCGCGACTGCTAGCGAGTGGGACAAGTATGACCGCGACTTCGAGCGTTACCTCGCACGCTGGGCGATGGAGTTGAACCCGCAATCCACCGCCGCGCTGCTCGCCTCGCCGGAGGGCAAGGCATTGCCGCTCGAAAACCGCCTGCTCGCCACGCTCTCGCTCGACGCGAAGTCCGCCGCGCTCGGCCTCGCGCAACTCATGCCCGAGCTGAAGCGTCCGCTCGTGGACGAGGAAATCCGCATCCTCACCGCGCAGCTTGGCGAGCCGGCGGTAACTGATGCGCTCAAGTCCGCGCTGGCGAACCCCGCCTCCCGCGCCGGCGCACTCGATGCGCTGCTCAAGCTCCGCACCAGCCTTGACCCGGCGAAGCTCGCGCCGCTGGTCGTCGAGCCGGCGGGCGCGCTGCTGGCTTCGGCGAATGCTAACGACCTCGCACTCGGCACACGGCTGGCGAGTGAGTTTCAAATCGCGGCGTTGGAGCCGCAGTTGGCCAAGCTGGTGGAGAACAACCTCGGCAGCAGCCCGCGCGAGAAGACAGCACTTTCACCGCAGGTTCTTACTGCCGTCCGCGCGCTCGCCAGCTTGCGTTCCGACCGCGCCGACTTGTTCGCGAAGCTCACGGAAAAGGGCGATGCCACCGCCCGCGAAGCCGCGCTCGCCGCGCTCGCCGCCTCCAAGAATACGGAAGCTCCCGCGAAGCTGCTGGCGCTCTGGCCTTCGCTGAGTTCCACCGAGCGGACCGCTTCCGCCGAGCGTCTCGCCGCCACCAAGCCCGGCGCGCAGGCGTTGCTCGCGTCGCTGCGCGGCGGCTCCGTGAAGCGCGACGAAGTCGGCCTGCCCGCGCTGGAGCGGATGCACACGCTGCTGCCCGGCGACCCGCAGATGGAGGAGTTGTGGCGCGAGGTGGCCGCGAAGTTCCGCCGCGTGCTGCGCCTCGGCGGCGGCAATGATGATTACGTGAGCACCAAGCTCACGCTGGCCGGCCCGTTCACTGTCGAGGCGTGGGTGAAGCTCGCGCCGAATATCAGCAACCACGACGGCATCCTCGGCGCGCCGGGCAGCGCGGACTTCAACTTCTTCGGCGGCCAGTTCCGCGTCTATGGCGGCGCGGGCCTCGGCGACCTGGTGATTGCGAGGAAGAAGACCGTGCCCGACGCGTGGACGCACTACGCCGCCACGCGCGACGCACAGGGCGTCTTCCGCATCTACATCAACGGCGAACTCGACGCCACGGGCACGAAGACGAGCACAAACACCTTCGCCGGCCTTGACGTGGGTCGGACGAGTCCCGCAGCGGGCGGCACGGACGGTTGGCTGGCCGAGTTCCGCGTCTGGAACACCGCGCGCACCGCTGCCGAAATCCGCGACAACTTCGACCGCAGCTTCGCTGGCACCGCTGCTCCCCTCACGCACCACGCACCACGCACCACGGAAAAGTCAGCGCCTCCTCACGTCAGCACCTACCCGAGCTTGGTTTTGTCCGGCACCAATTGGGCCAAGCTCAACGGCAAGGCGCGCGTCGAGCCGACGACCGATTCGCCCACCCTCCTCACCGCCGCCGAAGCGCAGGCGCAGGCCGCGAAGTTCGCGCAGTTCCGCACGCTGGCCGAGAAGCCCGGCGATGCCGCGCGCGGGAAGGAGCTTTTCACCGCGCTTTGCCTCGCGTGCCATCAGCAGGGCGGCAAGGGCGGGCAAATCGCGCCGCCGCTGGACGGCGTGAGCCACAGCGGCGTGGAGGCGTTGCTGCGGAACATCCTCACGCCGAACGCCGCGATGGAGGGCGGCTACCGGAAGTTCCGCGTCGAGACGAAGGACAACGAACTTCAGGAAGGGATGCTCGTCTCGCAGGACGCTACCGCCATCGTCCTGCGCCAGCCGAACGTCCCCGACACGCGCATCCCGCGCGCGAACGTCCGCAAGGCCGAGTTCACCAACCTTTCCGTGATGCCCGAGGGCCTGCTCGAAGCCATGCAGCCCGCGCAGGTGAGCGATTTGTTCGCGTTTCTGAAGACCCTGCGCTGAACGGACGGCAAAGGGCTTGACCGCTTTCCGCCCCACCCTACAGTCCGCGCAATTTGTTCGCGCACGGATGAAAGCAATTCTCGCCCTCGAAGACGGCTCGGTGTTCCACGGCACGGGTTTTGGCGCGCAGGCGTCGGCCTGCGGCGAGGTGTGCTTCAACACCTCCATGACCGGCTACCAGGAGATCCTCACCGACCCGTCCTACAAGGGCCAGATCGTGACGATGACCTATCCGCTCATCGGCAACTACGGCGTCAACGCGCAGGACATCGAGTCGTGGCGGCCGCACGCGGCGGGCTTCGTCATCCGCGAACTGTCGCCCGTCGTGAGCAACTGGCGCGCGGACTGGTCGCTCGACGAGTATCTCAAGCAGAACGGCATTCCGGGCATCCAGGGCGTGGACACCCGCGCGCTCACCAAGAAGCTCCGCGTGCGCGGCGCATTGAACGGCTTTCTCTCGACCGACCCGAAGATCACCGAGGCCGAGGCGTTGAAGCGGGCGAAGGAATTCGTCTTCGTCGGCGTGGACTACGTGAAGGAAGTCACGCACAAGGAAGCCTTCGCGTGGGATCCGCAGGACAAGCAGAGCGCGGAGTTCGATGTCGTGCGCGGCGCGGCGAAGCTCGACGCCCGCAACCATCGCAAGCCGCTCCCCCCGGCGGACATTCCCATCGTCGCGTTCGACTTCGGGATGAAATACAACATCGCGCGCAACCTGCGGCAGACGGGCTTTCAAGTGCAGGTCGTGCCCGCGACCACCTCCGCGGCGGACGCGCTCAAGCACAAGCCCGCCGGCATCTTCCTCAGCAACGGCCCCGGCGACCCGGCGGCGCTCGACTACATCGTGCGCGAGGTCAAGACGCTCGTGGACACGGGCATTCCCATCTTCGGCATCTGCCTCGGCAACCAGCTTCTCGGGCAGGCGTTTGGCGGCAAGACCTTCAAGCTCAAGTTCGGCCATCGCGGCGGCAACCAGCCGGTGAAAGACCTCGAATCCGGGCGCGTGGAAATCACCTCGCAGAACCACGGTTTCGCGGTGGACCCGGCCTCGCTGCCGTCCGACGTGGCGGTGAACCGCATCAACCTGAACGACCAGACCGTCGAGGGCATGAGGCACAAGACGAAGCCGATTTTCTCCGTGCAGTATCACCCGGAAGCCTCGCCCGGCCCGCACGACTCGAACCCGCTCTTCGCCGAGTTCCGCCGGCTCATCGAGCAGAAGTAGGAGCGACGTGAGGAGTCTCTGATTTCTGCCCGCGGATAACACGGATGACGCGGATGAAAATCCGACTTGCCTTCAATCCGCGTCATCCGTGGGCAACAAAATGTCTTCAACCCTGTTCAACGAACTTCACGCGCTGATCACCCAGCCCGGCCCCGCCGCGCTCGGGCCGGAGGCGCGTCCCGGCACGCTGGGGCAACGGGACTTGAACCGCACGCTCGACGAGCTGTTCCGCCGCCACAAGAAGCCCAAGCAGGCCGAACTCATCCGCGCGCTCCTGCTGCTCTGGCACGACCATCTCGACGCCTCGCACGTCATCTCGCAGGGCATCGAGAACCCGGACGGCAGCCTTGTCCACGGCATCATGCACCGGCGCGAGCCGGACTACTGGAACTCGCAATACTGGTTCCGCCGCGTGGGTCATCACCCATGCTTTGCGGACTTGGCGAAGCGGGTGAATGCATCCCCGGCGGTGGACGCCGAACTGGCAATGCAACTGATGCCGCGCGAGGTCTGGGATGCCTTCGCCTTCGTGGACGCCGTGGAAGCTGCTGCCAGCAAACCCGCGACCGACGCACGGCACCAGATGCTGCGTCACGTCCAACAAGCCGAAACGGAAGCGGCGCTGGCCTATTTTCTCCAAGCCTGAATTGACCACAACACTCAAACCCATGCGCCTGCTCCAACTCAGTTTCGCCCTCGCCCTGACTCATCTCATGGCCACCGCCGCCCCATCACCCGGAGCCGCCGCGCTGTCTGCGGTCAAAACCCAAGCTGATCTGGCGGCGGTCATCGCTGCCACCAAGGACGCCAAGTCGAAACAGGCACTGCAAACTCACTCAGCTTCCATCCTCGCCGCCGCCGCGAAGAAGGCTCATGTGGACTTCGTGCTCGCCGCGCTCGACCAGGCCCCCGGCACTTACACCAAAACCAACACCACGCCTGCCGAGTTGAAGGCGGCATTGGGCGGGGACGCCGCGCTCTTCGACACGCTGACCGTCGTCAACCTCGGCAGCACGACGTTGAACATCAAAGCCAAGCGCGACGTGGACCCCTTCGACGAGGCCTTCTACCAGCACCTCGGCAGCATCCCCGATGTCCAGATGCTGACCATCGTCCACACCACCGCGCAGAACGCCTGGCTCGCGTCGGTGGCGCAACTGAAGGGACTGACCAACCTCAACATCATCAACCAGTCCAAGCTCAACGACCTCGGCCTCGCCCACCTCGCCGGCCTCAAGCACCTCGAACGCTTCGGCTACATCGGCACTTCGATGACCGGCAAGCCGTTCAAGGATTTCACCGGCTGGACCAGGCTGCGCAGCTCCAGCTTTCGCGGGAGCCAGATTGACGACGAAGGGTTGCGGGCGCTCTGCGAGAACTTCTCCACCCTCGAAACGCTCAGTCTCGCGCACGCCAAGTTCACCGATGCCGCCGCCGTGCATCTGGCGAAGCTCAAGCAGCTCAAGGGCCTTGAAGTCGGCTCGCAGAAGGCGACCTCGCAGTCGCTCCGCCACCTCGTCGGCCTGCCGCTTGAATACTTCCAGCTCGGCGAGGGCGTGGACTCGCCCGACAGCCTGGCCATCATCAAGGAGTTCAACTCGCTCAAGCGGCTGACCTTGACGAACTGCCGGACGCTCACCGAGGCCGACCTGCAAACGGTCGCGGACATGAAGCAACTGGAGCATCTGGAACTGGGCAGCCTCCCGATGACGGCGGAGCGCGTCGCGTGGCTCAAGCGCTTCGACTACCTCAAATCCATGCGCCTCGTGCCGCCCTACCCGAAGGAGCTGCAAACCAGCATTCAGGCGGCGCTGCCGAAAGTGGCCATCCGCTTCGAGTAAGTCCCACAGCGCGGACGCAGGCGTCCAGGCTCCCACCAACTTGTGAACGAATTTGCCGTCGTCGTCGCCGCCTTCGTGCCTGTGCTGCTCATCTCCATCGCGGGGGTGGCGATGCGCAAGTTCAACTGGCTCTCCGAGGAGGCCGACCAGTCGCTGCTGCGCGTCACGATCAACCTGCTCGTGCCCGCGTTCATCTTCGACAAGGTGCTGAACAACCCCGCGCTGCATCGCACTGAGAACTTGTTCCTCCCGCCGCTCGTCGGTGCCGGCACGGTCGCGCTGGGCATCGGCGTGGGCTGGCTGGCGATGCGGCTGGCGGGGCTGAAACCAGACGCGACGGGCCGCACGTTTGCCTTCAGCACCGGCCTCTACAACTACGGCTACGTGCCGTTGCCGCTGGCGATGTCGCTCTTCGACCGCGAGACGGTGGGCGTGCTCATCGTCCACAACCTCGGGACGGAAACCGCCTTCTGGCTGCTGGGCACGGCGGTCTTCGCGCACGCGGCCAACGAACCGCTGTGGAAGAAGATTTTCAACCCGCCGCTCGCCGCCATCGCATTGACGCTGGCGCTGAACTTCACCGGCGGCGCGGCCCATGTGCCGGAGTTCCTGAAGACGACGGCGCACATGCTCGGCGCGTGCGCGATTCCGATGGGCCTCGTGCTAGTCGGCGCGATGATCGCCGATCACCTCGCGGAGTTTCACTCCGAGCAGGGCTGGCGCGTGATGGGCGCGTCGTGCGCGCTGCGGCTGGGGGTGATTCCCGTGCTGTTCCTGCTGCTGGCGAAGTTCCTGCCGTGCTCGGTCGAGTTGAAGCGCGTCATCCTGCTGCAAGCCGCGATGCCTTCCGCCGTCTTCGCCATCATCGCCGCGCGCCACTTCGGCGGCGACGGCCCGACGGCGCTGCGCGTGGTCATCGCCACGTCGGCCTTGAGCTTCGTGACCATCCCGCTGTGGATTCGCGCGGGGATGAAGTGGCTGGGAATGTGAACGGGAAGAGGACTTGAACCGCCCGCCACCGACGGCGATTGCAAATCGCCGGCACGCGCTTACGGCCGCAACCATTTCACAAACCAGTCCACCGCCGCCTGCCGCGCTTCGACCGTGACCTTGTGGCCGGTCTGCGGCTGGAGGATGACCTGCAGCTTCGGCTCGGCCCCGGCGGCGCGATAGGCCGTGCGCGCGGCGGCGAGACACTCGTTGACGCCGGGAATGGGCGTGCGCAGGTCGGCGTCGCCGTTGATGACCAGCAGCGGACGCGGCGCGATAAGCGGGAGCATCGCGGGGCCGTCGAACTGCCCGTAGATGCCGGGCACGACGCGGTCGTAAAATTTCCGCACGAAGGCGGCGTTGACCGTTTCGCCTTCGTCCTTCGCCGCCGCGTCCAGCGCGGGCTTGAACGTCTCGGCGCGCGAACGCCAGCTCTCGTTGTCCAGCGCCCATTTGAAGCTCTGCACGCCGATGCACGGCACGACGACCGCGATGCGCGGGTCGGCGGCGGCGGCGAGGCAGCCTTCCATCCCGCCCTTCGAGAATCCGATGAGGCCGATGCGCGCGGCATCCACGTCGTCGCGGGTGCCGAGCCAGTCCACCAGCCGCATCACGTCCCACGCGGTGTCGTAGAGGAACGGCAACTTTTTGCTGCCGAACCACGCATTGAGAATGGCCTCGTGATACTCGGCGGAACCGGTGCCGGCCTTCGTGCGCGCACCGTGATGCCGGCCGTCAATCGCCACGGCGAGGAAGCCGCGCTTGGCGAGGTCGGTCAGCAGCGGGAGCTGGCTCTCCTTGTTCGCCCCCGTGCCGTGCAGGACGATGACGACGGGGCGGCGGCCTTGAGCCTCAGAGCGATTCAACAGCAAGCCTGGCACGCGCACGCCCGCTTCGGCGGCGAAGGAAAAGTGCGTCGCGCGCAAGCCGTTCGTGCCGGCGGGTTGCTTGACCTCGGCGGCCAGTTCGACGCGCGGACGGTCGAGGAGCTTGAGGAAGGCGGCGCGGGTATCGGCGGGTTCGGCGGCGGCCGACGACATCACTGTCAAGGCTGGCGCGCAGAACAGGAGGCCGAGAACCCGTGCGAGCCGTTCTCCCTCACCCCGACCCTCTCCCGCTGGGAGAGGGAGAAAGTCACTCCATCTTCTGTGCTTGGGGCGTGCGGTTGCAACCAGCGCGGCCCCGGTCGCTCCCTCTCCCGGAGGGAGAGGGCTGGGGTGAGGGGGAAGGGCGCGTATGGCCACAATGCTTCGCGAGTTTTACCGCCCGAGTTCAACCCGCAATCTTCCGGTAAATCTCGCCCTCGTTCATCGTCGCGCGCTCGGGGCGGCCCTTGTAGCTGTAAACCATGTTCTCGTGGTTGATGCCGAGCAGGTGCAGGATGGTCGCGTGCAGGTCGTGGACGTGCAGCCGATCCTCGACGGCGTAGAGGCCGAACTCGTCGGTCGTGCCGATGACCTGGCCGCCCTTCACCCCGCCGCCGGCCATCCACATCGTGAAGCCGGTCGGGTTGTGGTCGCGGCCCGTGCCCTTCTCGCTCATCGGCGTGCGGCCAAACTCGCCGCCCCAGATGACGAGCGTCGAGTCGAGCAGGCCGCGCGACTTCAAGTCCTTCAGCAGCCCGGCGACCGGCTGGTCGGTCTCGCGGAAGCGGTCGCCGTGGTTCTTCTCGATGCCGCTGTGCGCGTCCCACTTGCTGCCCGCGCCGCTGTAGAGCTGCACGAAACGCACGCCGCGCTCGACGAGCCGGCGCGAGAGCAGGCACATGCGGCCAAAGGGCGCGGCGACGGAATCATCCATGCCGTAGAGCTTCTTGGTCGCCTCGGTTTCCTTCGAGAGATCCACGGCGTCGGGGGCCTCGGCCTGCATACGGAAGGCCAGTTCATAGGCGGCGATGCGGGCATCAAGTTCCGACTGCTGCGGCCGCGTGCTGGCGTGCTGGCGGTTGACGGCGTTGAGGAAGTCGAGCTTGCCGCGCTGCTGCTCGTCGCTGACGCCCTCGGGCGTGTTGAGGTTTGCGATGGGTTCGTTGCCGGGCAGGATGCGCGTGCCCTGATAGACGGCGGGCATGAAGCCGGCACCCCAGTTGCGCGGACCGTTGGTGACGGTGCTGTTGCTGTCCTGCATCACCACGAACGCGGGCAGGTTCTGGTTCTGCGTGCCAAGGCCGTAGCTCACCCACGCGCCGAGCGAGGGCCGGCCCGCGAGGATGGAGCCGGTGTTCATCTGGCAGACGCCGTTGGAGTGGACGATGCCGTTGGCCCAGCAGGAGCGCAGCACCGCGATGTCATCCGCGCTCTCGGCGACGTGCTTGCACCAGTCGGAAACCCACAGGCCGGACTGCCCGTATTGCTGCCACTTGCGCTGGTCGGGGAAGATGGGGGAATTGATTTCGCCCATCGCGGTGATGAGGCCCTTGGTGAAGCTGGGCGGCAGTGGCTTGCCCGCGTGCTTCTTCAAGGCTTCCTTCGGGTCAAAGGTGTCGAGGTGCGATGGCCCGCCCTCCATGAACAGGAAGATGACGCTCTTGGCCTTCGCGGCGTAGTGCGCGAGGGGCGCGACAGCGGGCGCGGCGCGCAATGGATTCTCCGCGAGCAGCGAACTCAGCGCCACCGCGCCAAAGCCCGCGCCGGTCTTGGAGAGGAAGTCGCGGCGGGAGGAAATCTGGCCGTAACGGAAACAGCGGGGGTCGGAGGCGGAGTTCATGTCAGAAAATTTTGGCGACGTTGACGACGAGGCGGGGCAGCAGCGGTGAAGTGAATTTCTGCTTCACGTCGAACACCCCGAAGGGCTTGTCCGCCGAGGTTTGCAAATGGAAGACGCTGACCTCCTGGGCATCAGTGTCCACGAGCCAAAGCTCCTTCACGCCGCACCGGGCATAGACCTGCCGCTTGATGCCCTTGTCGTATTTTGCCGTGCCGAGGGAGAGAATCTCGACGGCCAAGTCTGGCGCGCCGGCGACACCCCGGGGCGTGAAGATGGATTTCCGCGCGTTCAAGACGACGTAGAGGTCCGGCTCGTAGACATTCAGGTCGGAGAGTTCCACCTCGGACGGAGCGGGCAAAACCTCGCCAACCGGGTGCTTTTCCAAGTGCGTGCCGAGCATCAGCAAGAGTCGGCGGAGAACTCGCTGGTGCGTCAGGCTCGGTGTCGGCGACATATACAAATCCCCCTCGATGAGCTGATAATACGGCGGCCCCTCCGGCAATTCGCGCAGGTCGTGCGCAGTCAGCGGGCGCGGGGTGGTGGCTGTAATCGTCGCGTTCATTCTTCGAACACCTCCGCCAGCGACAACTTCAGTCCCGGCAGCAACGGCGTGGAGAGCTTCTGCTTGCCGCGCACGGTCGCGACTGGCTCGCTGATGTCCTCCGCGAAGCGATAGACAACGACTTCCTTGCGCTCCCTGTCCACGAGCCACAGCTCCTTCACGCCGGAGCGGGAATAGACGCGGAGCTTGGAGCCTTTGTCCAGCTTGGCCGTGCTGCGCGAAAGCACCTCGACCACCAAGTCCGGCGCGCCGACGGGGCCTTGCTTGGTGAGGATGTTGAGCCGCTCGTTGGAGACGAAATAAACGTCCGGCTGATAGACGTTCACAAAATCGAGCTGCACGTCGCTCGGCGCGATGGCGACCTTGCCGAGCGGGAAGTCGCGCAGGTGGCAGCGGAGCAGGTGGTAGATGTTCCCGCCCACACCCTGGTGGTAGAATTCGGGTGGCGGCGTCATGTAGAGCTTCCCCTCCACGAGCTGAAAGTGCGGCGGACCCTCCGGCAGGTCCCGGTAATCATCCGCCGTCAGCAGTTCTTCGGTTGTCTTCAGCATCGCTGGCAAAGTAGTTCCGCCCGTAGCGCTCCGTCAAATCCGTCCGCCTCAGTCCACATACACAAACTCGTTCGCGTTCAGCAGCACGTGGCAGAGGTCGGCGAGCGCGGCGACGCGCGTGGTGGCGGCGGCCTTCGCGCCGGTGGGCTTCGGCTGGATGTCGTTCGCGTGCTTCGAGGCGTCCTTGAACGCGCTGGGCTTGGACTCGAACTGCCACAGGCCCACGGTCGCCTCCGCCGGGTGCGCCTCGGCGCCGAGCAGCAGTTCCTCCTGCTTCAGCACGCCTGTCGAGAAGCGCACGTCGTCAATCATCCCGTCAAACCCGCCGCCCTTGCCCGCGCGCCCGCCGATGTTCAGCGCGAGCGGGTTTGCGAAGCCGCCGGTGATCTTGTGCGGCACCTTCGCGACCGAGAGCGGCTCGTCGTCGTTGGACAGGTCCTTCACGTAAAAGGTCACTTCGCCGGGCGCGCTGGCGGTGGCGAGCTTCACGGTGGCGGCGACGGAATAGGGCTTGGCCAGCCCGAGCACCTGGTCGGAGAAGATCGCCTCTTCGCCGAAGCTGCCGTCCTGCTTCACTCCCATGATCTGGAGCACGAGCGTGCGGGGCTTGCGGCGCGAGCCGTCGCCGGTGAGCGCGAAGCCCCAGCCGGGCTTCTTCGAGTCGCCGCTCCACTTCGCCGCGATGGTGCGGACGGCGGCGGTCTTGTCCACGGTGCGGGCGAGGATGTTCGCCTCGAAGGTGAAGTCGCCGGTCGGGAAGCTCGGGCTGTCCGGCACCGCGAGCGCGTCGCCGCCCATGTCCGGCGCGATGACCGCCGCCACGCCGTCGCGATACGGCATCTTCTCGGCGGCGAAACCACGGGCGGATTCCGCCGCGCCCTTCCCGCCGAGGCGGGCTTGCTGTTCCTTGAGGAACTGCAGCGCGCCGGCGCGCTCGGCGGCCTTTGGCGCGCGGCTGAAGGCGAGGCGGTAGGCGGCGTTGACCATCTCGTCGTCGCTGCTTGGATGTTCCTGTTCCAGCCGCTGCGCGAAGGCGCGGGCGTGGCGGAGCATCATCTGGCTGTTGAGCAGCAGCAGCGCTTGCGGCGGCGTGGTGGTGACGTTGCGCTGGGCGACGCTCTGGAACGGCTCGGCGAGATCAAAGACGTTGAGCAGCGGATCGGGCGCGTTGCGGAGCCATTTGCTGTAAATCGAGCGGCGCGGCGTGAGCTGGTCGGTGCTGGGGCCGCCGGCGGGTTCGAGCTTCAACTGCCCGGTGACGGCCAGAATCGCATCGCGGATCTGCTCGGCTTCCAGGCGGCGGACGGGGAAGGAGGAGAGGAGGCGGTTTTCAGGGTCCAGGCTGCGGGCGCGGGAGTGTTCAGTGTTCAGTGAGTCAGTATTCAGTGAAGCCACTTGGGTCCGAGTGCCCGACTGAACACTGGATACTGAAGACTGAATACTGCTCTGGCGGTAAGTTGCGCTCGTCACCATCAACCGGTGCATCGCCTTCAGGCTCCAGCCCTTTTCAACGAACGTGGCGGCCAGCCAGTCGAGCAGCTCAGGATGCGACGGCTGCTCACCGAGCTTGCCGAAGTCGCTCGCGTTGGCGGCGAGGCCGCGGCCGAAATGGCCCTGCCAGAGGCGGTTCACCATCACGCGCGCGGTGAGCGGATTCTCCGGCGAGGTCAGCCAGCGCGCGAGTTCGCTGCGGCGGCCGGTGGAGTTGGCCAATGGCTTCACTATGGCGGGCTGCTCATCCAGCACGCTCAAATAGCCCGGCTCGACCGGCTGCTTCTCCCGGCCCTTGGGCAGGAGCGTCGGCGGGGCAGTGGGGCCGACATCGGTGGCCCCGTAGTTGGGGGTCAGCGGCGCGGGCTTGAGGGAATCGAACTCGGTGAGCTTCTTGCGCAACGCGATGACCCGTTCCTTGGCCTCCCCCTTCAGCTTCGTGTCGAGCTTGGTGAACTCGTTGGCGACCTGCCGGTAAGCCAGCTCCGCGATCTGATGCTCATACGGCGTGCGCTGGGCGACGGGCTTGAGGATGTCCGCCCGGATGTCCTCGACGAACATCTCAATCGAGCTTCTCTCCGTGCTCTTGCGGACCGGGACCAGCAGCGACTCAATCTCCGCGCGAATGTCGGCGGTCGCCGCCTCCCATTTCGCGAGCTTGGCCTCGTAAGCCACCCGCTCGGCGGGCGTTGCCAGCGTCAGGTCCTCGCGGGGCAGGAGCGGGGCGAAGAACGCCTGGAAGCGGTAATAATCCTTCTGCAACAGCGGGTCGAACTTGTGGTCGTGGCAGCGCGCGCATTGCAGGCCCACGCCAAGGAAAACGTCCGCCGAGGTGTCCGTGATGTCCTCGATGATGCGCTGCCACTGCCCGCGCACATCGCGGTTGTTGTATTCGTAAATGCCCGCGCGGAAGTAGCCGGTGGCCACCAGGAGTTCCGGGTTTCGCGTTTCAGGTTTCGCGTTGAAATACATTTCGTCGCCGGCCAGTTGTTCGCGGACAAACTGGTCGTAGGGCTTGTCCTCGTTGAGCGACTTCACCACGTAATCGCGGAAGCGCCACGCATACTGGCGGTAGCCGTCGGCACGGTAGCCGTCGGACTCCGCGTAGCGCACGAGGTCGAGCCAGTGGCGCGCCCACTTCTCGCCGTAACGCGGGCTGGCCAGCAGCCGGTCCACGAGCTTCTCGTAGGCATCCTTGGACTTGTCGTTGAGAAACTGGTCCAACTCAAAGGGCGTGGGCGGCAGGCCGGTCAGGTCGAAGTGAACCCGGCGGGCCAGTGTCACGCGGTCCGTTTCAGGAGCGGGCGTGAGCTGGTTCGCCGCCAGCTTCGCGCGGATGAACTGGTCAATCGGGTTCTTCACCCCGGCCTGCAACGCGCCGACGGCCGGCACCGCTGGCTTCCGCACTGGCACGAAGGCCCACCATTGCCGGTCTTCATCCGTGATCTTCCCGCGCCGCACCGTCTGCTTCTCGCCGGTGGCTTCGGGCATCGGCGCGCCGAGCTTTACCCATTTCTCCAACGCGGCGATCTGGTCGGACCCAAGTTTCTTGTTCTTCGGCGGCATCTGCAAATCCGCGTCCGTGTAGCGGACGGCCTTGATGAGCAGGCTCTTTTCCGTATCGCCCGGCACGATGGCGGGGCCGGTGTCGCCGCCCTTGTGGATGGCGGCGGCGGAATCCAGCGCGAGGCCGCCCTTGAACTTCTTGGCCTCGTGGCTGTGGCACTCGAAGCACGCGCCCGCGAGGATCGGCTTCACCGTCTGCTCGTAAAACGCGAGGTCGGCGGCGGTGGGTTTGGCGGTGGCGGCGTGACCGGAGGCCACTGCGGAAAGGAGCAGGCCGGGCAGCAGCGCCACCGCAGAGAAGGACAGTTTCATTGCGTGATTTTGACGCCCGCGAGTATGCACGGGATTCGCCCCATGTCAGTAGCTCTTTCGGGCTGATTTGGCCCCGCGTGGGAGGCGGAAGCTATTTCGCGGCGGCGGACTTGGCGGGCGGCACGGCACCCTTGGTGACGGTCAGCTTGGCTGTGCGCTTGGTGTTGCCCCACTGGTCCACGCCGCGCAGGACCAGCTCGTTGACGCCGGGGCTGAGGCCCACGTCGTGCATGCGCCACTTGGCGTCGTCGAGCCACTCCAGCTTCGCGCGGGGCTGGCCGTCAATGACCACGGTGAAGATGCCGTAGGGGGACTGGCCGTCTATCGCGAGCGAGAGGGCGTCGGTGGCCAGGGGCTGGCCGTTGTTGGTGGTGATCTTGAACTCAAGCTGGTAGCGCGGCCCCATCTGCTCGACGGCGTGCTGGCAGCGGGCGTTGAAGAAGGTCTGGAACTGCACGGCCGGCACCGTGTAGGCGTTGCTGGCCTCCTCCTCGGCGCGGAGGTAGGCGGTGACCTTGGGCGAGTTGCGCGAGTGCTGCTCCACGATTTCGGCGAGGTAGTAGTAGAAGAGCCGCTGCGCCCACGGCTTGTTCATCAGGTTCTGCACGTTGCCGCCCCAGTAGCCCTCGGGCTTCTTCGGGTCGAAGCCGCCGAAGGCGAAGTCCGCGTCCCAGAGGAAGCACATGAACTTCCCGTCGGTGGGCTTGCGGTAGAAGAAGCAGTTGTGGCTGGTGCCCATGCTGAAGGTGTCGGAGTCCTTGGAGAAGCCGCGCAGCGCCCAGTTCTTGAAGGTCATCTCCAGGTCGAAGTGCCGGCGGGCGTCGGCCTCGGTGAAGTTCGGGCTGGCCATGGTGCGGAGCATGGAGAGCAGCGCGGTGTAGTCGTCCTCGGCCTCGCGGGTGCGCTTGGACCAGATGATCTTGTAGTTGATGGGGTTGTCGCCGTAGTTGGGGGCGAGGGTGGTGTTGCGCAGCGAGCTGCCGCGGTCGCCGGGGTCGTCCCGGTAGAAGAACATGTAGGTGGTGCGGTAAAGCTCGCCCTGCGTGCCGTCCTTGAAGAGGCGGTTGAGGAAGTCGTTGCCGATCGGCTCGACGTCCTCCATGAGCTGCACGGGGCCGCCGTTGATGAGGTGGCGGACCATCTCGCTCTCGTTCACCGGGTGGCCGAGCTGGTAGAGCATCCAGCGCGCGAGCCGGGTGTTGAGGGAGTTGTTGTCCCACGAGAACTTGGTGTGGTTGCGGAAGGCGCGGTCGGTCGGGAGCTTCCACTTGGCGCGGTTGAGCGAGACGTCGCGGGTGAAGGAGCTGCCCGCCGGATGGACGCGCGCGTTGTAGTAGATGTCCCGCTCGTTCGAGATGAACGTCATGTTGTAGTAGCGGTTCGAGAGGCGCGGGAAGCGGAACTGGTGCTTGTTGGTGTTGCCGCTGCCCAGCGCGTCCAGGCTCGCGGGCGAGATCACGAACCGCTGCGTGCGCAGGTCGCGCGGGACGTTCTGGTTGTCCACGATGTAGAGCGCCGGCTGCTCCGCGCCCCGGCGCGGCAGGATGGACTTCGCGCCGCTGGGCGAGCGGGCCTCGACGTAGAACTCCACCACCTGCTTGTCCGCCTTGTATTCCGGCAGCAACGCGGAGAAGACGCCGTCACCCGCCGCGTCGTCACCGCCGGCGGCGTTGTCGAACATCGGCTTGCTCTGCCACGGCGCCCGGTTGTCCGCGTCCGGCGCGCGGTGGAAGAGCGTGACCGTCACGCCGGGCATGACGGAGGTGACGCGCGCGGTGATTTTTACCGTGTCGGAGGTGCGCGGCACGGCGGGGTAATGCGCGAGGCTGTCCGCCTGCGCGACGGGCGTGGTCGAGGCACGGGAGTTGGGGCGGCCGGGCGTGCCGAGGTTCGAGGGCACGTCGAGCTGGAAGACCTTGGCGACGCTCCAGTCCCAGGTGTGCGCCACGAGCAGGTGCGAGCCGTGCATCCAGCGGGCGGTGAACTTCAGCTCATACAAGTTGCTCTTCACCAGGCCGGGCGCGTCAATCTCCACGCGGTTGACGCGGTTGTCGCCGTGGCCCTCGCTGATGATGTGGAGTTCGTTGCCGTCGAGACGGCTCGCCCAGTGATTGCCCTGCCACAGCCAACCGGCGTTGCTGTTGCCGGTGAGCGAGGCGCGCGTCGTGTTGGTCAGCACGTTCGGGCCGGCGCCGTCCTTGCGCAGCTCGACGTCCGAGATGATGGAATAGCCGCTGCTGTTGAGGAAGAAATGCAGCTCCCGGTAGTCGCTCGGGATGCCCATCGTCGGCTGCTCGGCATAGACCGCGCGGTGCGTGTAGGTGCGCGCTTTGGACTTGTTCGACTCGTCGCTCGCGGCCCACGCGGAGGAGCGGTTGTTGTCCATGTCGGGGTGAATCAGCTCCATGCTGCTGCCGCGCCCGGCGGCGAGTTCCGGCCAGTCGCCGCCGGTCTCGTAGTCCACCATGTCCACGAGGTTGCCCTTCTCATCGAGCAGCCGCAGCAGGTCGCCCTCGTTGCTCAACTTGCCCGTAAAATTGCCCAGCACATTGATGGCCCCGTGGAAGGAACGGATCAGCCCGGCGTCCGCCGCGATGACGAGATACTCGCCGGCCTTGAGCTTCGTGTTCGGCGGGAAGATGAAGTCAATGCCGCCGGTCAGCACCCAGTCGCTGAGGTTCACCGTCTGCTTCCCGCGGTTGAACAGCTCCACATACTCGCCTTTGCCCTGCGTGTCGGGCGGCTTATACATGATCTCGTTGATGACGATGTCCGTGTTGCGCGCGGGCGCGTTGGTCTTGTCGCGCGTGGGCTTCGTGTCCACGAGGAACTCGCCGCTGCCGTCGGGGAACGCGGAGAAGAACTCGCCCTGCTTCGAGACGTGGAAGACATGCGCGTCCATGACGATGCTTTCCGCGCCGACGAGGAAGACCGTGACATCGCCCGCCACCGCCGGGAACGACACATCGAACGCCTTCACGCCGCCGGGCGGCACCTCCCCGACCATCGTGACCTTGTCGGCGAAGCCGGGCTTGCTGGCGAGGAAATGGCCGCCGAGGTTCGCCTTGTTCGTGCCCGCGTTGAAGACCTCCACCCAGTCAATCACGCCGTTCTTGCCGAGGTGGACCTCGTTGATTTTGAGCGCGCCGACGAGGCCAGTCTGCTTCGCGTTCGCCGCGTCGGGCGTGGGCTGCGCGAGCAGGAACCACTGCCCGCTGCCGTCGGGCCGCTGGCCCAGCGAGCGGCCGTCCGTGGGCACCACGGAGTTGACCGCGTGCAGGACGGTCTGCCCGTCGGGCGCGACGAGATACGCGACGACCGGCTGCCGCGGCCACACGCCCGCGTCCATCATGTCCAGCACGCCGAAGGACTTCGGCCGGATGACCACGTCCTGCTGCACCTGGAAGCGGCGCGCGTTGGGCGCGAGCGAGGCCGGCGAGCCGGGCAGGAGGAAGTGCCCCTTCAAGTTCACCGGCGAGGAACCCGAGTTGAAGAACTCGATGAAGTTCACGCCCGGCGGCCCGGGAAACACCTCGTTGATGAGCACCGAGCGCGCGAGCGCCGGCCCGCCGGCCCGCACCTTCAGCCTCATGCCAAACGCGAGGTCCGGGTTCTGGCCGGGGTATTGGTGGACTTCGACCGCGAGGACGTTGGTGCCGCGCACGAGCGCCGCCGGGTTGATGGTGAAGACGGACTTTTCCTCGTTCGCGTCTGCCACCGGCGTGGCGGCGGGCGTGTTCACGCGCACCGGGCCGCCGGGCATGCGCACGCGGCCGACCTCCTGGTTGTTCAGGTAGAACACCGCGCCGTCGTCCACGATGGCGTCCACGGAAATCGCCGCGCCGGGCGGGCCGTTGTAGATGAAGACGTGCCGCAGGTAATACGTGACGTAGCCCGCGCGCACCAGCGTGCGGATGCCCGGCGGCGGGGCCTTCGTGGCGCCGAAGCCCACGAGGCCGGGGCCGCGCAGCCACTGGCGGTCGGGGAAAGTCAGCTCCTTCCACTTCGTCTGCCCCAGGTCCACGCCCGTCGTGATGGCCCAGTTGGAATCGTAATCCACCACGATGCTCTCGCCGGACTGCGTGACCAGTTCGGGGTTGCCGACGGGGGCCTCGTTGGCGGAGCCGGACTCGGTGCCGGGGCCGCCGCCGGGCCGCGTGCTGACCGTCCAGTTGCGCCAGTCGTCCACGTCGCGGTCGGGGTTCCGCAGCACCAGCGCGTGGCCGCCGCCGTTCGCCACCGCCGGCCATGGCGCGCGGTCGAGATACTTGACCGTGGACATCGTGAGGCCGTTCTTGTCCAGCAGCCGGAGGCGGTCGCCCTGCTTGTTGAGCCGGCCCACCCACGGGCCGAGGATGCGGACGCTGGCGGGAATCTTGTAGGCGTCGCGCGTCGTCTTCGCGTCGGCCATCGAGATGACGATGCGTTCCAGCGGCTTCATCCACGACGCCAGCGGGTCGGCGGCGGAGAAGGACGGGAACTTGTATTCGATGCCGCCCTTGAGCCGCCAGTCGGCGATGTCAATGGCGTTGGCCGTGTTGTTGAGCAGCTCGACGTATTCCGGCCAGTCGCCCGGCGGGTGATACATGATCTTGCTCAGGAGCACCTGGTCCGCGCGCGCGCCGAGGGCGAGCACCAGCCAGGCGAGGAGGATTCCCGCCGCGCGCTTCCGCCGCTGTGCCAGTGAACTCATGCGAACCCGTCCCACCGCCGCGTCGAACGGCAACCCTCCGGCAACGCGGCGGTGGCTTGAACTGCGGCCAACCTAGTTTTCGCTCGCCCAACCGTCAACGTCCGCCGTTCGCGCCGCGAATCAGCTCGCCGCGAACTTCGCCTCGCCCGGCGACGCGCCGCCGGATTTCTGCACGCCGCGTCCGACGTTGGCCGCGAGGTGCGTGCCGACCTTGAAGAGCGTTTCCTCCTGCCCTTGTGCGCCGATGGCGGCAGCGATTTCCGCGACAGTGAAGGCCTTGCCCGGGTTCGCCGTGAGATGCGCGACGAGCTTCTGCTGCAACGCCAGCACCGTGCCCGCCGCCTTCTTGCCGGCCTCGACGCCGGGCTGGTGGTAGGCGTTGACGTTGACCAGCGAGGCGTAGAAGCCCACCGCGCGCTCGAACAGCGCGATGAGCACGCCCACCGTGAAAGGCGAAACTTCCTTCACCGTGATGGTCACGGACTCGCGGCCCTTCTCGTGCAGCGCCGCGCGCGTGCCGAGCAGGAAGCCGGTGAGAAAGTCGCCGCTGGTCGTCTTCGGCTCGACCTCGATGCTGTCGCCCGCGCGGTCTGCCAGCACCTCGATGAAGGTGACGAAGAAGTTCAGCACGCCCTCGCGGAGCTGCTGCACGTAGGCGTGCTGGTCGGTCGAGCCTTTGTTGCCGTAAACCGAGAGGCCCTGGTTGACGACCTTGCCGTCGAGGTCCAGCTCCTTGCCGAGCGACTCCATGATGAGCTGCTGGAGATACTTCGAGAAAAGCTCAAGGCGGTCCTTGTAAGGCAGGACGACCATGTCCTTCGTGCCGCGCCCGCCGCCGGCGTAAAACCACATGAGCGCGAGCTGCGCGGCGGGGTTCTTCGCCACGTCGGGCGTGCGCGTCACGTCGTCGCATGCCTTCGCGCCCGCGAGCATCTCGCGGATGGCGAGGCCCTGGAGCGCGGCGGGCAGCAAGCCCACGGCAGACAGCTCGCTTGTGCGGCCGCCGACCCAGTCCCACATTGGGAAGCGCCGCAGCCAGCCGTGCTTCTCCGCATACTTGTCCAGTTCGCTGCCCACGCCCGTGACGGCGGCGGCGTGCGTCTCGAAGCGCAGGCCCGCGCGCTCGTAGGCGGCCTTGGCCTCCAGCATGCCGTTGCGCGTTTCCTTCGTGCCGCCGGACTTCGAGATGACCACGGTCAGCGTGCGGTCCAAATCACCGCCGACGGCCGCGAGCACTTTGTCCATGCCGTCGGGGTCGGTGTTGTCGAAGAAGTGGACGGCGAGTTTGTCATCCGCCGGCTGGCCCAGAGCGTGCGCGACGAACTGCGGCCCCAACGCCGAGCCGCCGATGCCCACCACCAGCACGCGCCGGAACGGCCCGCCCACGCCCGCGACCGTGCCGGCGTGGACTTCCACGACGAACTTTTCCACCGCCGCGAGCGTGTCGGTGATCTCCTTCGCGAGGTCCGGCGACGGCGCGAGCGCGGGGTTGCGCAGCCAGTAGTGGCCGACCATGCGCTTCTCGTCGGGGTTCGCGATGGCCCCCTTCTCCAGTTCGGCCATCGCGGCGAACGCCTTCGCGATGCGCGGCTGCATCGCGGGCAGGAAGTCGTCACCGAAATTCATCCGGCTCAAGTCCAAGGCCAGTCCCAGCGTGGGGAACTCGGTGTAATGCTTTTGAAACCGCCGCCAAAGCTGCTCGGGAGTCGCGCTCATAGTGGGGCGAGCCTATGCAGGCAGGCGGCTCCTGACAGCAAGAAAAACACGATTGAGAGCCTCAGTCTCCCTCATACACTTTCGTGACGTGAGTGTGGCCGCATTTGCAGCATACGTATGCAACCGGTTGGCCACTGCGATACTTCATCGGACTGCGACACCTTGGACATTGGGCATGGATGGCGCATCTGAAAAGGAGCAGAGGAGTGATGAACCCTGCTATTCCCCCTCCAAGAAATCCGACTACGGTATCAATCCCCAACGCCTCTATCTCCCGGTGAAATCGCATGGCCAAGACCGCTCCAATGCCCGCGCCGACCATTGGCACGGTCATGATCGAGATCAGGTGAAGCTTCGGAGACATACTAAAGCCGCAGGAAAATCTTCCGCTGGTGCAGGAACCGGACGAACACGAAGATCAACGTGAACCCGACCAGCGCGATGAGCAGGTTGCCCGCGCCGTCGGCCACGTTGGTGTCGAGCGCCTTCTTCACGTCGCCGCCGACGAGGCGCGTCGCCACGGCGCGAAACTGGAGGAGGTTGTTCGCCACGTAGATCGTGATCGAGTTCATGCCGATCCACACGAACGGCTGGCACCAGTCGCGCCGCTTCCACACGTCCACGACCTGATAGAACACCGCCAGCAGCAGCGCGCTGAAGCCGCCCGCCACCAGCACGAAGCTCGAAGTCCAAATCTTCTTCACGACGGGAAAGGACATTCCCCACGCGAACCCGACGATCAGCGCGCCCGCGCCCGCGCTGAGGAGGTAGATCACCTTCCACTTGTCGCAGAAGTCCTCGCGCCGCAGCCACACGCCCGCCAGCACGCCCAGCAGGCACGTCGCCACGGCGGGCAGCGTGCTGAGGAGTCCCTCGGGGTCGTAGAACAAATCGTATTTGCGGCCGGGCAGGAACTTGAAATCGAGGTGGTTGGCGAGGTTGTGGCCGGGGCCGAACTGGCCGGTGGTCCGCTCCTTGGTCTGGCGGAATAATTCCTGCGCCTTCGCCCACGCCCGGCTCCCGCGCGTCGCGGACGGGTTGGTCTCCGACTTCAACGCGATGGCTCCGCGGGTGTCGCCCCGTTGTTCCGCGAGTTCGGCGAGCTTGGCCTTTTCGAGCGCGATGTCGCGGATGGGCACGAAGTTCAGCAGCGCCCAATAACCGATCAGAATGCCCGCGATGATCCCGGCCAGCGCCTTCATCCGCGCGCCGACGAGGCAGAAGACCAGGCCCGCGCCCAGATATGCGAGCGCGATGCGTTGCAGCACGCCGAGCAGCCGGATGTCGGGCCACTCCTTGCTCAAGCCGCCGGAGTAGAAAATGCCCAGCACAAACAGCAGCGCGGCCCGGCGCACGACGCGTTGCAGCGCGCCCGCGCGCCCGTGAAGCTGCGTCTCCTTCGTCAGCGACCACACCACGGACACGCCGGAGATAAAGACGAACAGGGGGAAAATCAGGTCGTAGAACGCGAAGCCGTCCCATTCCTTGTGCCGGAACTGCGACGCGAGCCAGCCAAACAGCGTCCACGCCTGCTCGGTGCCGCCGGACATTTTCCCCGCCGTGGTCACCACGAAGTCGCCGCCCAGAATCCAGAACATGTCGAAGCCGCGCAGCGCGTCGAGCGACATGAGCCGCTGGCTCGCCGGCTCGGCGGGCGGCGGGACAGCGGCGGGCGCGGGCGCGGAGGCGGCGGTGCTCATGTGTGCCGCGAGCGTAGCAGGCCCGGCGCTCCGGTAAAATGTGGATTTGTCAGGCGCGCGGGATGTGGCACATTCCCGGCAGCAAAACCCAAATTCGCCGCGCCATGAAAACCCTGCCCTCCGGCCTCTGCACGCCGCCTTCGACCGCCGACCTGTTCCGCACCCGCCGCGAGTTTCTCGCGCAGTCGGGCCTCGGCTTCGGCGCGGTGAGCCTCGCCGCGCTCACGGGACTCGGCCTGCTGCCCGCGTTGCCGGGGCAGGCCGCCGAGGTCAACTCCACCTCGCCGCTCGCGCCCAAGAAGCCGCACTTCACGCCCAAGGCCAAGCGCGTGCTGCACATCTTCGCGCAGGGCGCGCCCTCGCATCTGGACACTTGGGATCCGAAGCCGGAGCTGGCGAAGTTCGACGGCCGGTCGCTGCCCGGCGGTGGCACCGGCTTCGCGTCGCCATTCCAGTTTCCGAAGCAGGGCCGGTCCGGCCTCGAAATCAGCGAGGTCTGGCCCGCGTTGAGCCAGCACGCGGACAAGCTCGCCGTCCTCCGCTCGACGCACACCGACATCCCGGCGCACGACCAGGCGACCATCTTCTTCAACACCGGCTCGCTGCGCTTCACGCGACCGAGCGTCGGCGCGTGGGTGCTCTACGGCCTCGGCAGCGAAAACCAGAGCCTGCCCGGCTACGTCGCGCTCTCGCCCGGCAACGTGGACGCGCAAAACCTCCGCTCGGCGTTCCTGCCCGGCGCGTTCCAGGGCACGTCGGTCAACTCCACGCGCAACCGCCCGGAGGAGCTCATCGAGAACATCCGCAACAAGTTCGTCTCGCTGCCCGAGCAGCGGCGGCAGCTCGACCTCCTGCACCAGCTCAACGAAGTCCACGCGCAGAAGATGCGGAAGGACGGCCAGCTCGAGGCGCGCCTGCAGGCGTATGAACTCGCCTTCCAGATGCAGATGGAGGCCGTGGACGCCTTCGACCTGACGAAGGAACCGCAGGCCATGCACGACCTCTACGGGACGAACACGCAGCAGGGCCGGCAGATGCTCATCGCGCGGCGGCTGCTGCAAAAGGGCGTGCGCTTCGTGCAGGCGTGGCACGGCGGCTGGGATCATCACAACAACATGGTCACCGCCATGCGCAACACGGCGGGCGGCATTGACCGGCCCTTCGCCGCGCTGCTCACCGACCTCGCGCAGCGCGGGATGCTCAACGACACGCTCGTCGTCTGGGGCGGCGAGTTTGGCCGCACCCCGGCGGCGGACGGCAACGCGGCGGGCAACCCCGGCCGCAACCACAACGCCCGCGCGATGTCCGTGGTGCTCGCCGGCGGCGGCGTGAAAGGCGGCGTGGCCCACGGCCAGACCGACGAGCTGGGCGCGGCGGCGGTGGAGGACAAGGTCCACATCCACGACCTGCACGCGACCATCCTGCACCTGCTGGGCTTCGACCACGAGAAGCTGACCTTCCGCCACAACGGCCGCGACTTCCGGCTCACGGACGTCTACGGGAACGTGGTGCAGAAGGTGGTGGCGTGAGGCGAACCACATGAACGACCCAGTCAGGCTTGCCTATGCCGAAGGCACCAGGGAGTTGTGCGGATGGTTTCTAATTGGTTTGCTCGCTCTGGCCGGTTTGGGCGTATTGCCCGTGGTTGAAGAGCTGAATCCAGTGGGCTTGCACTCGTGCTTTTCCAGCATCGACGCGCTCTCTTGGTTATGGCTTGCGTGCGCCGTTCCCATCGGGGCGGTTTGCATTACGGTTCACTACCTTGTTCCCGGTCCCGGGCGCGGCAAAGGCTGGCTGACTGACATCCTGGTCGCTGAGTTTGGCCTCGTCACGCTCGGCTGGCTTGGCGTCCGTGTCTGGTGGTATGGCGAGATGCTGGGAATCAAGAGCGCGGCGTTCGATTGCCTCTGGTGGCTCAAGCCGCTCGCGTGGCTGTGGAGTTGAGCGCGGCCGCCTCCCCATCTCCGATCTCCGATCTCCGAACCCCGATCTCCGAACCCCGATCTCCTACTTCGCTCCCGCCCCGGTCAGCACCACCGGGATCGTCTTGAGCAGAATCTTCACGTCCAGCCACAGCGACCAGTTGTCAATGTATTCGAGGTCCAGCCGCACCCACTCCTTGAAGCTCTTCACCTCGTTGCGCCCGCTGATCTGCCACAGGCACGTCAGGCCCGGCTTCACGCTCAGGCGGCGGCGGTGCGCGGGGTCGTTGATGCGGCGGATCTCGTCCACCGGCAGCGGGCGCGGCCCGACGAGGCTCATCTCGAAGCGCAGCACGTTCCAAAGCTGCGGCAGCTCGTCAATGCTCCACTTGCGCAGGAAGCGGCCAATCGGCGTGATGCGCGGGTCGTTCGTCACCTTGAAGACCGGGCCGTCCATCTCATTGAAGCTCGCCAACTCGGCCTGCAACTGCTCCGCATCCGTGACCATCGTGCGGAACTTGAGCATCGTGAACGGCCGGCCGTTCAGCCCGCTGCGCTGCTGCCGGAACAGCACCGGCCCGGCCGAGGTCAGCTTCACCGCCAGCGCCGCGCCCAGCAGCACCGGCGAGACCAGCGCCAGCAGCCCCAGCGCGCCGACGAAGTCCAGCGTCTGCTTCGCCACGCCCTGCCAGCTCGCCTCGGGCGCGGAGCGGAAGACCACCGTGGGCCGGCCGAGGAAGTCGTCCACGCTGGTCTGCGAGACGCGCGTCTTGAAGAAGTCCGCCAGCAGCCAGACCTCGACGCCCTCCAGCTCGCACAGCTCGATGACCTTCTCGACCTGCTCGAAATACGTGTGTCGCGCGCTGAGGATCACGCCGTTGGCCGCGCGGTCGTGCAGCAGCCCGACGAGCTTTTCGCCGGACGTTTCATGCAGGTCGAGCCGGGCCAGCACCTCGATGGTGCCGCGCGCCTTCGCGTCCAGCTCGCGTTCGAGCTGCGCCGTGTCCGCCGGCGCGCCGATGAGCACCAGCCGCCGCTTGAGCTGTTCCTGACCGAGCTTGGACAGCAGCCAGCGGCGTTGCAGTTCCTCTTTGGCCAGCACGAGCACGAAGGCGAACCCGCCGAACAGGAAGATCACCGCGCGCGCCAGCTCCTGCTTGCGGAGGAACAGCGCGGACACCACCGCCAGCATCGCGATGGTCACCGCATGGGACAGCACCCACGCGGTCTCGCGCCGCGAAAACAGCAGCGGTCGGTTGTAAAAGCCAAGCGCCTTGAGCAGGAACATCGCGCCGGGAACGATGAGCAGGTAGAGCCAGAGGTAGTGCTCGAAGGGCTGGATTTCCCGCAACTCCGGCGAGTAGCGGGGCGTCACGGCGCGCACCGTGTGCGCCAGCCAGAACGCGAGCGCGAACAACCCCGCGTCCACCCATTGCTGGACCTGCGCCCGGATTTGCCGCTGGCGGCGTAACATGGTGCCAGACTAATGCCACCGCCGGGGCGGGCCGTAAATACAATGTTCGCCCGACACGAACTTTTAACCCGAATTCCGAGGCGGGATTTGAGTAACCACGGATGGGAGCGAAGGCCGAGGCGAGGCCGGCAATTTTCCCGGCCGCAAAAGAGACCGGCTGAACGGTTCGCCGTGCTGCATCTTGCTTATCCGTGTTCATCGGTGTCCATCCGTGGTTCAACTCCGGCGTTCGGGTTTAACCTGAAAACGGCAGTTGAAGGTGAGGCACCAAGACCAAAACCACTAACCCGCACTGACCTGCACTAAAAAAATCAGAACCCGGGCATTCACCCAGAAGGTGAATGCGTTTGCCTCGAATCCATTAGTGCAAGTCAGTGCCGATTAGTGGTTTTCGTTCCGTCCCTTTCAGTTCAATTGCCGTTTTCAGGTTTAACCAACTCACGCGAACGTCACGCTGGGAAACTTCTTCTGCACCGCCGCCTTTTGCTTGGGCCACTCGTTCGCCTTCCAGTGCAGCCAGTCGCAGGTGCCTGCGAGCCGCTTGCCGTCCGGCGTGCAAAGCCACAGCTTCACCGGCACCGCGCCCTCGCAGACCAGCGGGTGAAACTCCAGCTTGAAGCACTCCTGCAACTTCACCTGCGCCTCGGGCGACACCGCCGTGCGCCCGCCGCCGTCGGCCTCCTCGGAATAGACCAGCTTCACCGGCTTGCCCGTCGGCCACGGGATTTGCATCGGCGTCAGCTCCTCCAGCCACCCGATCTGCTCCGGCGCGAGGTGCGCGTGGAAACCCTCCTTCAGCGGCGCGCTCATGGCTTCCTTCTGCAACGTCAGCCCCTTGAACGCCCGCGCCAGCGCCGCCGTCATCGCCGCGTCGTCGAACGGCTTGTATTCAAGGTCCGGCAGCGCGGCGGCCACCAGGTTCACCCGCGCGATGAACTGCTTCACCTCGTGGCTCAGGTTCGGCAGCTCGAACCATCCGCGCATCACCGCCTCCGCGAGGCAGCGGCCCGAAGCCTCCGGCTCCGTCTCGCGCTGGTGCTCGTGGCCGATGACAAGGTCGTGGAAGCGCGCGAGCTTCACGGCCGCCACGCGCTTGTGCGTGCGGTCGAAAAGATGCGTCACCGTCGCCGAGAGATGCTGCGGATAAAGCTCCTTGAGCCACTCCGGCTTCACCGCCGTCGCGAGGCCGAGCAGCGTGAGCGGACGCAACACGCCCTCCGTCTCGCGGATGGCGGCGGCGACGAGCAGCGTCGCGTTATGCACCACGCTCTCGCGCATCAGCGTCCCCTGTCGTCCCTCCGTCAGTTCGCACTCCAGCGTCCCCTGGTCGCGCCGGATGGCGAGCTGGTCAATGAAACCGGCGGTGAGGCATTTCAGCAGCGCGTCTTCCGCCGGCTCCTCGGATTCCACGGCCTCGTCCGCTTCCCCGCGCCACTCGCGCTCGGCAAGCGCCAGCACCTGCTCATACGTCTGGCCCACCTCGCGCGCGACCTTCGCGTTGATGCCGTAGCGCCGGCACGTCTCCGGGTTGAAGCCATTCTTCTTCGCGAAGTGGAACGCCCGCATCAGCGTGTAAAAGTCCGAGTCCTGGCTTGCCTCGAACAGCTCGCGGTTCTCCGCCGCCCGCGCGTCGCCGCGTTGCACGCGCATGAGCAAATCCCGCCCGCTCACCAGCGCCGCGCACAACGCCGCCGACGGCACGCACCCGCGCCGCCCGGCCTCGACCAGCATCCGCGAGTAACGCGGGTGCATCGGCAGCCGGAGCATCTGCCGGCCGATGTCAGTTAAATCTGTGTTTCGTGTTTCGTGTTTCGTGTTTCGCGTTGAATCGGCCGCATCCGCCGCCTCGGAACCCGAAACCCCTAACTCGAAACCCGAAACAGATTCCCCCGCGCGCAGCGCACCGAGCATGACGAGCAGCCGCTCCGCCCGCTCCACCGCCGCCGGGTCCGGCTTGTCCAGCCAGTCGAACGTGACCGCGCTCTGGATGCCCAGCGAGTGCAGGAGCAGGACGACTTCCGCGAGGTCCGCGCGTTGAATCTCCGGCGTGTTGCGCTCCGGCCGGTTCAAGTGCCCGCTCTCCGTCCACAGCCGCCAGCACGTTCCCGGCGCGGTGCGGCCCGCGCGGCCCTTCCGCTGGTCCGCGCTCGCCCGAGAAATTTCCTCGATGAACAGCGTCTGAATCCCGCGCTCCGCATCGTAGCGGGCCACGCGCGCCTCGCCGCTGTCCACGACGTGCATGATGCCGTCAATGGTCACGCTCGTCTCGGCGACGTTGGTGGACACGACGATCTTGCGCCGGTCGCTCGCACAGAACGCCAGGTCCTGCTGCTCCGGCGAGAGGTCACCATGCAGCGGGATGAAATCGCAGTCCTCCGCCAAGTGCGCGGCGCGCAGGGCGTTGATGGTCGCGTTGATCTCGCCCATGCCCGGCATGAACACCAGCACGTCGCCCGGCCCGCCGTGGTTCACGATGCGTTCCACCGCGTCCGCCGCCTGCTCCGTCGTTGGGCGACGGTCCAGATGCTCCGCGTAGCGCACCTCGACCGGAAAGCAGATGCCCTCGCTGACGAGAACTGGAGCGGGTGAGAAAGTGTGAGAGTGAGAAAGTGAGCCGGTGAGCTCGGACACCCTCTCACTTTCCCACTTTCCCGCTTTCTCACCTGCCTGCGCCAAGTAAGCCGCCACCGGCTCCGCATCCAAGGTCGCGGACATCACCACGAT
>Ga0172372_10001941_pt1 | contig 31763 bp, 23 predicted proteins | sample LakKiv5m_2_FD_114544 | JGI IMG/M metagenome (GOLD analysis project Ga0172372, IMG submission 114544) | Freshwater microbial communities from Kabuno Bay, South-Kivu, Congo - kab_092012_9.5m | ecosystem: Environmental > Aquatic > Freshwater > Lake | place: Democratic Republic of the Congo... | reverse complement strand
TTGACCATCGAAGAAGATGCCTTGGGTAGGCAGTTCATTGGTATTGAGTTGTAAAGAGATTTTATTCACCTCTTTTGCCAGATTCTCAAGATTGTTTTCTATACGATCCACACGCTGGTTGATTGCATAACCTTTAAGCAAGTATTCACGCAAAACAGTTGTTGCCCATATTCGGAATTGTGTTCCTTGTTTGGATCTTACCCGATAACCAACAGAGATAATTACATCGAGGTTGTAAAAATCTACTTTTCGGGTAACTTTCCGTTTACCTTCAACTCGAACTGTCAAGGATTCCTTGACAGTTGAAAATTTCTCTAATTCACCCTCATTAAAACAATTGTTAATATGCAGACTAATGTTCTGTTTTGTCTGACCAAAAAGAATTGCCATTTGAGCTTGATTCAACCAGACAGTCTCATTTTCAATGAGCACTTCAATGTGTTCTGCTGCCTCATTTGGTCGGTATATAATGATTTCATTTTTCATAGTTTACCTTAAGTTAGCGAAAATTATCAGTTGAAAAAAGCCAAAGAACAATTTATTTCCATTCCTCAGGATATTCATTTGGTGCTACTTCGTGGTGCCATCCTGCGGTGAAAAGTTGTTGATTTCGAAGGAGAAACTAACCGTCGAAACGGTGATTGAGAGTGATTTTCACAATTATAAGGGGGGAATTACAAATCTCTCAAACTTCGTAGCTTTAGCGAAGAAGCTACAAATCCCAAATTAAAAATTCCGAATCCTCCGCTCCAGTGCAATCACCATGGCACACATCCCCCAAATTGGGACGGCAGCTTTGTCGGTATCGAGGAAGTTGTTGAGGATCCCGTGCACGAAATAGGTGGTCAATGAAAGGATGATCGCCATCAAGAGCGTACGGATCTCCTTATCTTCAATTGGCCATTGGTTGTAAAGGGTTATCGCTTTGTAAAAGATCGTTGCGACTACCAGAATCATCAGAAGCATACCGGGCAGCCCCATTTCTGCCAATGGACCGAGGTATTCGCTATGAGCATTTCCGAGATCCCCGAAATTGGTAGAGATGATCGTCAGATTTTCAGGCCGCTGAAAGCGTGCATATTCGAATGCGTATGTCCCCGGTCCAAAACCGAATAGTGGACGTTCTTTGAACATGTCAATTGCACAGTTCCAGCGGTTGATGCGTTCCAGATTCGAAGCATCAGTAGACACGTTGGTAGCAGATTGGAGGCGCTCTCCAAATTCCTCCGTCGTATGTTCGTACTTGTTGCGCTCGAGTTCCATCTGTATGGCGTCCCAGGAGAAGAAAAGGATCGTGCCGGAGATGAGTACTACCGGCGCAATGATGGCCATTTTTACCTTGAACTTTATCAACGCCCAAACGCCAAGGGCGGCAAGAATACTCAACCATGCGGCCCGAGTGTAGGAAAAATATAAAGCGAGCAAACTGATGAAAATGAAACCAATCGCGATTGCCTGCACAAGTGGATGGTGTTTTTTTGAAAGAAATACACCGAAAAGTAAAGGCACCACCAAAGCCACAATGGCACCGTAGATGGTATGGTCCTTAAAAAAAGGCCACATTACCCAGTGACTTTCTTTTTCACCGAATCGGTAACCGGCATGAACGACAAGGGTGTAGGTCATGGCCACAACCATTCCTGCGCCGAACAACCAGAAGAAAACAGAAATGTTCTCTTGTTTTCTAAAGACGTAGGTTCCCAATAAAAGCATCGGAACGACGAACCAAAGCCGTGATAGAACGAACTTTATGGAAACGATGGGCTCAGAACTGGTGATGGAAGTGATCAGTGCCCAGGTGAGAAAGGCCATCACGCTTAAAACGATCGGATGCGTCCAGGTCTCTTTTGGGATAAATCCTTTTCGAAGTTGCAGGATTATGACCAGCATCATGAATCCGAGAAGAAAAGGTTCCGTCGGTACAAAAAGACCAAAGCTCTGCGTCCATTCTTCGATGTTGATGGAGAGAGGTGTAAAAAAAGCAAGTGCTAAAAAGGTCTTTTCGGTTTCGTAGATCGCAAAATATAGGGCCATCAAGCCCAAAGGAAACAGACACAAGTAGGCCTGATCACGCCAGATAAACCAAACCGAAAGCAACAGGTAAAGAGCCGCTGCACCGAGCGTCAATCGGTATTGACGGAGAAACGTCATTTAAGAGATCTTTTTCAACTCGTTGAGACGATCTCTGATCAACAGGGTAAAGAGTCCGAATATAAAGGCTCCGATCGTCGACAACAGGACAATGATCAAACGTTTCGGCTTATCTTTTTTATCAGCAACCACGGCCTTTTCGACAACGAACTTGTGGTTGAAGATCGCATAGGCATCGGATTCAGCCTGTTCATAAGAGACTTTAAATAACTCAAGTTGTGTGATCTTTTCTTTCAACGAGAAATCAAGCGCATCGAATGTTGATCCGTATTTAATGTTCACATCAATGATGTGTTTGATCTCTGCTTTTTCAGCTCCACCTGCACTAACATAAGCCTGAAACAACTCTGTTCTACCGTCGAGCGACATAACGCCCATAGCACTTAAGGTATCCATGCGGTGTACCAGGTCCTCACGTTCTTTTTCAAGCTGCTCTTTTTTACGTTTATTGATCTCGAAGGCAGGCCAGGTACGTTCGGCTACCATCTGATTTTTAACTGTATCAATGAGATCTACGATCTTGTTAGCCATATCCGCAGCAAGTTTCGGATCGCGGTCCAACACATCGATCTGAATGGAACCGTAGCGTGTGCGTACAAAAAGAAAATTCTCATTGTACGATTTCACCAGCTTGTAGTACTTGTTCTCGTCAGTTGGATCAATCTTGTAGTGTTTCATCAAGTCGAACTCCTGAACGATCTTATCGCGAATTCTCGATGACGAAAGGATCTGAACCAACTGCTCTGCGTGTTCTTCTTCACCGAAGTCCATGGCAGCTGCCTTGGCATTACGCTGCTCTGAGAAGGATACCGTACTGGTCGCTGCAGGGAACACAATCGCAGTGGAACGGTATATGGGCGTCATTAAAAGTGAAACGATCAGTGAAAGTACGGCTGCGGCTCCTGAAATCATCATCAGGATTTTTCTTCGTTTCCAGATGTACACGAGCAGGTTTTGTCTTTCTTTCTCCAATTCTGTTATTTCTGTGCTCATTGTTCCTTTTTAGCGCTGCGAAAATACGTAAAATTCAGTGGAAGTAACTGCCGAGGCACGGCGATTACGTCTGTATTCCGACTCCAATAACTCCAAAGCGTTGAAATTATTTTATCCGGATGCGATTCAGCTGTTTTCCCGAAAAATGTGAACGATCGATCTTAGGTCTATCAGTTTGAACACAAACAGTCCGAGGGTTCCCGCGGCGATCATGAAAAAAAGAGAACTGATCGGGTCGAAAGGAAGGAGGTGCAGACCATACATCCACCCACTGAACAGAAAGAATTTAAAGATTCCAAGTTCGTACAATGAATACCCAAATCGCATCATACACAGGATGAATTGCACAAGCGCCATGGTTCCCTGGGTGATCAGGCAGGAGATTGCTGCACCATTTGCACCAAGTTTGGGAATGAGCACGATGTTCAACCCGAGATTCAACACCACGCCGAACAGGGAAAAGTAATTCAAGAGTTTGAGTTCGCCGTTGGCAGTGAGTAAGCTGCCGAAGATCAGACTGGTGGACATTCCAATGAAGCCCCACATGATCAGCTGAAACGGTTGCGATGCCTGATGTAATTCATTGTGATAGATCCATCCCAGGATCTGCTCTGCGTGAAAATGGCAGATAAACGCGATGAGAATGGAACCTCCGATCAATAAACTCGATGCCATACGCAACAATGGGAGCACCTTTTCATACTGCTCTTTCAAGGATCGCGCAAAAAGCGGAAGAAGCAAATTCGCGAAGATCATCCCGAACATGTAAAAGGCATCAAGTAAGCGAAAACCTTTGGCGTATATCCCTGATTCAAATGCTCCTCTGGGATGCAGGCGCTCCAGGAGAACCGAATCACTGCGTGTGTAAAGCATCATCAGTAACACCAATGTTGCGAAGGGTAAACTTTGGCGCAGGATCGCATAGGAAACAGTCCGCTTGATCTGAAGTCTAGGGATGCCGATCTCTCTGACTAAAAGTATAAAAGCGATGAAAAGTGTTACAGTGTAAGAGATCGTTTGAAGCCAGATGAACCATTCGATCTCAAACTTACCCAGAGAGGATTCCATAAAGAAGGCGCTGCCACAGAGCAGAATCAGCAACAATCTGTCAAGGACGGAAACAATGGCATCTGTTTTAAAGAGGTGCAACCCACCAAAGTGGCTTCTGAAATAAGCGATGAGTGTTGCTAATAATTGATTTAAAATAAGAACGGAAAGAAAATACAACGCTTCTCCCCGATAACCGGCAATGAATCCTGTCGAGAGGGTTAGTACCACATAAAACACAAACAGCACCATTCTGAATCCGAGAATCTGACCGAAATATTTGGGCATCACCTTCGGATAGCGTGCAATGTTTCGTGTTGTAAAATTGTTGATCCCCAGATCGCTGACAATATTGAATATAAATGAAAGATTGAGCAGGGAAAAATACAAGCCGTATGCCTCGGTTCCAACCCTGTTCTGTACCCCGGCATCAATACCGAAAATCGCCAGTGGTTTGACAAGCAAATTGAGTATGACGATCAGGATGAGGTTGGAAATGAACTTTTTCTGCATGTTCCGTGGAAGCTTTCAGCTTATTCAGTTCGCGATAAAGATAAAATTCTGCTGCTGGTGTTTCTCTTTCATAAAAGGAGTCAGCGTGTCATTCACGATCACAAAAGGTCGATAGTTCAACCCGGATAGAAGATCCAGACATTGGGAGCGGTTATCGTTGTCCCAAAGTTCAGCATAAATGACAGGTTTGTTGTTTTCAAGTATTCGTTTTCCACCTTTCAATGCGAAATACTCGAAATTCTCCACGTCTATTTTAATGCCTTGAATGGGTTCTCCGTTCAACAGATTGTCAAGCGTATTAAGTGGTACAGCATATTCATCCCCATCGTTCCATTCCGTAATACTTTCATGTTTTACGTGGCTGAGGCCCTGCATGCGTGTTTTTCCATTGCGTGGCAAGATCATTTTCACCTCTCCTTCATGATCGCCTACCGCTGTTTCGTGTATTTTGAGTTTGGAGACACCATATTTTTCAGTGATCTTTTTCAGTATTGAAAGATTGTCTGGAATAGGTTCAAATGCATGAATGGTAGAATTGGGAACTTTTTTAGCAAGATGAACAGTCATGATCCCAAGATTGGCGCCAATGTCCAGAACAGCACCTTTGCCATCCTCTAACAAGGTCAGGAAATGAAAGAAATCCTTCTCTTTTGAATCGGTTTTTAGTGTACGTATTTTGAAAAGCGCGAAGACATAGAGGTAATTCCTGAAACCCAGCAATCGCTGCAATAGATATTTAATCCAGTTCTTCACCTCTTCTGTTAACGCTGCAAAGGTAGAAAAAGTATAAAAGCAGACTCAAACAGAATGAGAAACAGAAACAGAATGAGGAACAGAATGAGAAACAGAAACAGAATGAGAGGGAGGAATTACTTTTTGATGAGTAATTTGAATCCTTTACCGTGAACGTTCATGATCTCGATGGATGGATCTTCCTTGAACAACTTACGCAACTTAGCAATGTACACGTCCATGCTTCGACCATTAAAATAATTGTCATCTCCCCATATAGCACGGAGTGTGGCATGTCGATCAAGAATTTCACCCTCATTCTTTGCCAGCAGATGCAATAGCTGATTTTCTTTGGTTGTCAGTTTCTTTTCTTCATCTTTCAGGTATAGAATACGTAATTCAGGATTGAAACGGATAGTGCCTATCAGGAATTCTCCTTCATTTTTGCTCGTTGCACTTTCTGTTCTGCGAAGAATAGCATTGATCCTTGCGAGAAGTTCTTCCATGGAAAAGGGTTTGGTTAAGTAGTCATCTGCACCTATAGAAAAACCCAGAAGCTTATCCTCTTTCAATGCCTTAGCCGTTAGAAACAATATGGGAATGCGTTTGTCCGTCTCCCGAATTTCTTTGGCAAGTGTAAATCCATCCATTTCTGGCATCATGACATCGAGGATACAAAAATCAAATTGCTGCTGGCTGAATTGTTCGTATGCCGCCTTTCCATTTCTGGCAAGTACAGTCTCAAATCCTTTATTCTTTAAAAAGGTATGCAATAAAGTTCCGAGGTTGTCGTCGTCCTCTGCTAACAAAATATGAATCGTTCTTTCCATTTTACTGTGCTTTAATCACCAAGGTGAATTCACTTCCTTCTCCTGGTTTACTCTTTACCTGGATATTCCAGCCTTCTATTTCCGCGATGGCTTTCACATAGCTCAAACCCAATCCAAACCCTTTGACATTATGAAGATTTCCGGTAGGTACTCTATACAATTTATCAAAGATCTTTTCGATGTGCTCTTTCCTGATGCCAATGCCATGGTCTTTAACGCATATACTGACTCCCTTATTTTCACGGCGCAGCGAAATTTCAATAATAGGGGATTTATCGCTGTATTTTATGGCATTATCCACCAGGTTTGAAATGACATTTGTCACATGTAGTTTATCTGTTCGAACTTCAATAAGTTCGGTTGGAAGATCAAGTTTAAGTTGACCATCAATGGATTGGAGCCGAAACCGCGCATGTTGTGCTATTTCATGTATAACTTCATTCAACAGAACGTTTTCTTTCTGCAGGTTGAGTTCACCGCGATCGATCACAGCACTTTGCAGGATACGTTCTACCAAAGTGCCCAATCGCTTGTTTTCTTCCTGGATCATTTTGACATAGGTAGAAATCTCCCGATTTTCAGAACGAACCATGTCTTGATCCACCAGAGCTTCACAGGCGAGGGATATCGTGGAAATGGGCGTCTTGAATTCATGGGTCATGTTGGATATAAAATCATTTTTAATCTCTGATATCTTTTCCTGTGCCAGAATGGTTTTGAACATAAAGATCAGCGCTGTTACAATCAACATGATGAGCGTCAGACTGACAACAAATGAACCCCACATCTCGTGTAACAAAAAGTACCCTTTTTTTGGAAAGTAAATATGCAAGTAAAAGTTTTCATCCAGGATATTACTGGGAAACAAAGTGGTTTTCCCCGTCAGCAAAGTGTCAATTGTCGTATCATAGGTCTTTGGCGCATGAGCAAATTGAACAGGAATACCCATGTCATTTGCCACTACAAAACGATAAGTTTTTGGAAGGTCATCATTGGCAAGTTCGGTGCGTATGACAGAATCGAGAAAGGTGATGTCGATCCGTTTTTCAGGTTCTATGTAGACATTATTTCGGAAGGTTTCAACCATCAGTTCATTCACGAAACGGGCCTTTTTGAAAATCTGCTGCATCACCCGCTGATCGAGCTGAATGGAAAGTCTTACTGAATCATTGTGGGGGATCTGCTTGTTCTGTTTGTCGAAAAGATCACGTAGTTGACGAACATCCCTGGCAAGTACTTTTTGTTCGGTAGAAAGCCCTGTGATGGAGTCAAAAGAGCTTCCCTTGATAATGAGGTATTTTTGCCGTTCACCCTGCTGAAACACAAAGGTGTCTTTAATGGAAATAGATTCTTTTGCAGAAACCAAGTCTTTAAATTCTTCTTTCAGAATGTCTTTGTATTGTCCACTGAAATCTCTGTTGACAATGTGCAGGTAGCGTCTGATATCTTCTGCTTTTTCATGCCGAATCGCAATGCGTTCAAGAGAGGTTGTCAGATTAGTTTCGAGCTGTGTAGATTTTCGATCGTAAAGTTGCATCACATCAATGCCCTGCATCACCAACAAAGACAGTAATGCGGTGACTGCCGAAATGAGGATCAGGTTTACTCGGATCTTTTTCAAATCACTGGATTTCGGTTAAAATTACATTGACAATCGACAACGCGTTCGAAAGTTGGATTAAAACAAAAAAAAGCCAATCTACAAAGATTGGCTTTCTTAATTCACTTTTAAAATCAAGGACATCCAACTAATTCCTCTGTATACTCAGAAACAGTTGCTTGACCGTATTTTCCTCCGCCAAGATGTTCTTTCTTCAATACAAAATAGAGTACTTTGCAATATGAAAAATCGTCATTAGGGTTTCTTACAAGCATTTGTCCACGACGATATTGATAAAGAGGATAATTTAAGGCATCTTTCACCACAATCCAACCGTCATCTGAAATACCTATTTTGTGAATTTTCAATGCTGCTGCATTTTTCAAATAGTTTTTCATTATCGCTTCTAAAGCAACATCATGGTATTTAAACAACCAATCCGGTGCTTTATAAATTGGTAATTTTTTATCTAATTCTAATTTCAAAGCATCCAATGCTTTGTTCAATTCATTATAAGGCATTTGAGGATCTTGTCCAGAAGTAGTTGCAAACGACGCATAATCCTTAAAGTCGTTTCGCTGTTCAAAATAACTTTTTCTAACTGATGGCGACATTGCTCTGAACATCCAATCATTATCTCCTTTCCAATCACCTCCAGCTGTATATGCTTTCACTTTCTCAGTTGTTTTATATATGTCATCTATTAAAACAGCAAGTGTAGAGGTAATTTGTCCAGCACCGCTTCCTCCAATTAAACATTGGATATATTCTTCTCTTTTTGCTCCAATTTCTGCCCACACAGCAGGATTCTGCTCAAAGGGAAGATACATATTCGGGATTGAAGAATATTTTGCTTTAACCAGCGCATCAAATTCTGCTAATTTCTTTTTATGCTCATCTATTTCAGCCTGATTTCCCAAAATATATGTTGGCCAAGAAGAATAAGGTTTTTGTAACAACTCCATTGGATAAGCATTCTTATCTGAGTAACATTTAACATAGTGTTTAATGTATTCCATATAACTAGAAAATTCATTTTTAAATGCGTAAGCATCTACAAAAGGATAAACCGAATTTGCGCTATAATATAACTTCATGTTCGGTTGATTTTGTAATTCCCAATTAGTTGCATCCTTATTACAAACCAAGTAACCACCTTTCAACACCTCTAAAATCCGAACATTTTTTATATATAAATTTTCATCCACTGCCACTGCAAAAGTTCCAACAGCAAGATTATGATTTATACTTGTTGGGGCATAAGGATTTGTGTGAAAATTGTATGAAGCGGAAGCATCATTTGATTTATCATTTTTTCCTTTTAATGAAACTCCATTAAAATTAATTTGCGCAAACATTGAAAGTGACATTCCAAAAGCGAGTGTAATCGACAGGAATGTTTTCGTAGTGATTTTCATAATCAGGTGTTTACTCAAATTTACTAAAAGAATTAAAAAAAGCAAATTAAATCAGTTTTGAATCACATAATCGCCGGGCTGAATTTTGAGTTTGAGGTTTGAAAACCCGTTATTATCAGGTTTATATTTTTCAACTTCAACGGTGTCTTTAAAGCGAATGTTGGCGCGAACATTGACTTGGGCTGCGGCATACCCTCTTACCGGGCTTAACTTTTTTTAACACCGATACGCTTTATGCAAAGAATGAACACCCGCTGCAAGTTTAGTTCATTATACACGTTAATTGTGTTCCTAACGTTGTACATTCGTAATGATGACGCGCATCCGTTGCTTCATGGTTTTGATAAGTATTTCCAGTGCCACTGTTTTACTGGGACAGGAGTCTTCTTTGCGAAAAAAAGTGTTTCCCTCATCGATTCAGGAACTCAAGCTCGATACATTTTCCATTTATCCTAACAGTTTTTCAGTGTATTGTGGTGATCAGCGCTTATCTACTGATCAATACCAGCTTGAGCATGCATCAGCCACCTTTAAACTCCTTCAGCCATGTGGTGAGGCACTTCGATTTGAGTATAGGGTTTTGCCATTGGATTTGTCAAAAAGCTATTCCAAAAGAGATTCATCGATCGTATTTCAAGGGGGTACCGCAGATGAGCGGGACAAATTTCGAATTGAGAATGTCTACAGCGTGGAGGATGTTTTTGGAGGTAGCGGTTTAACAAAATCTGGCAGCATTTCGCGCGGCGTTACCTTTGGAAACAACCAGGACCTCGGCATAAATTCGACACTGAATCTCGAATTATCTGGAGATATAGCTCCAAATTTAAAGATTATGGCATCGGTGTCTGATGACAACCTTCCGATTCAACCTGATGGCAATACCAGTAAATTACAAGAGTTCGATCAGGTCTATATTCAGATCTATAATGACCGGCTTAAACTGGTTGCGGGCGACTTCTGGATCACAAAACCCAAAGGATATTTTCTCAATTATAAAAAACGAGCTCAAGGTTTAAACCTGAACTACCGATGGGGCAGTGACAGTTCACACGTATGGAAAACAGAATTCAGTGGCGCTTTATCCAAAGGGAAGTTCAATCGACAGATCATACAGGGCGTCGAAGGAAACCAGGGGCCCTACCGACTGAAAGGCAATGAAAATGAACCTTTTATCATTATTCTGGCGGGTACCGAACGTGTTTACATAGATGGGAAACTTCTCGCGAGAGGTCAAGAGTTTGATTACACCATAAATTATAATTCTGCGGAGGTAGTTTTTACATCTCGAAATATGATCACCAAAGATTCGCGTATCGTGGTTGAGTTTCAATATTCAGATCAAAATTATGCGCGCTCACTGGTACAATCATCCACCTTCTATACATCCAAAAAATTCGATTTCTGGTTAAACGCCTATTCCGAGCAAGATGCAAAAAATCAAACCATTCAGCAAGAGTTAAGTATTTCGCAGAAACAGCTTTTGACAACCATTGGAGATTCACTTGATCTTGCTGCAACAAATAGTATTGATTCTGTCGGCTGGTTTGAAAATCAGGTGTTGTATAAATTAGTTGATTCTCTTGGCTATGATTCTGTCCTTGTATGTTCCGTAAATCCTGATTCAGCTTTATACAGAGCTACGTTCACATACGTGGGACCAGGTAAAGGAAACTATGTTTTCAGCAATTTCAACGCGCTTGGAAAAGTATATCAATGGATTGCACCCGTAGCGGGGATTCCTCAAGGTGATTATGTGCCATCGCGCTTAATCATAACACCGAAACAAAAGCAACTTTTCTCCTCAGGGGCACAATACAGAATCAGAAAAAATGTTTTTGTGGAGACGGAACTGGCCTATTCAGGATACGATAAGAATACATTTTCGAGATTGGACAGTGGGGATGATCATGGCGTGGCCAATAGAACAAAAATACAGGGAGCGTTCCCACTCGGCAAGGATTCAATACCAGAATGGACCTTAGATGCCAAGGCGGAGTTGGAATACCTGGATCGGTATTTCACGCCCATTGAGCAATACAGGGCTGTTGAGTTTGACCGCGATTGGAACACGAGGAATAAAGGGTATCAGGGGGAACAGATCTCTTCGTCAGTTGGAATGAATTTTCGAAATAAAACCTCCGGAAATGCTAATCTGGAAGGCCAGATGTATAACATTGGCAATGATTATCTTGGTTTGCGCACTGCCACAAATGGCAACTGGAACAGGAACGGATTTTTTGCCAAATGGGATGGAAGTTACCTTTCAAGTGACGCCTCAAGAAAAAGTGAATTTATTCGTCATCGCGCGGAGATCTCCAAAGACCTGAGATGGTTTAAAATCGGATATAAAGATGACCATGAACTGAACAAATTTACGGGCGGAACGGCAAAACTTGATCCGACAAGTTATCAATTTTTCGATTACCAGTTTTATGTTGCAAACGGCGATTCTGTTAAAAATATGTTCAAGCTGTTTTACCGCGAACGCTATGATCAGCGTTCGGATAGCCTGAACTTAACACCGGTTGCAAAAGCCCGAACATCGGGTGGAGAAATTCGCATTTCGGAGCTTCGCAATCAATCGTTGAATATCGTAACGGCCTATCGTGAATTAAAAGTATTGAATCCTTTTCTTCTGAACCAAACGCCAGAGAATACAGTTACCGGAAGGATCGATCATGAACTCAGATTATGGAAAAATGCCCTTACCTGGACCAATTTTTATGAAGTGGGTTCCGGGCTTGAACAGAAAAAGCAGTTTGTTTATATCCAGGTGAATGATGGACAAGGCGTGTATACGTGGATCGATTACAATCAGGACGGCGTTAAAGATCTCAATGAATTCGAGATCGCTCAATATGTTGATCAGGCCAGTTACATCAGGGTTTTTACGCCGAGCAGCGAATACATGAAAACCTACTCCAACGAGCTCAATGAGTCTGTTTTCTGGCGACCCGAGCGACTTTGGGCCAATCGAAAAGGCGCACTTGGTGTCCTCGGAAGATTTTCTGATCAGGCTCGTGTGAGGATCAATCGAAAAACAAATTTGTTTACAGGTGCTGATGCCTTCAATCCATTCTCTGTTCAGATTCGCGATACGAACCTCATATCGAGTACATATAATTTAAAAAACACGCTCTTCTTCAACCGAACCTCGAGCATCTTCAGTATGGAATACAGTTATCAGGATCTGAGAAATAAAACCTTGCTTGCAAGTGGTTTTGATTCAAAGGCAAACCGTTACAACGAGTTGGCTGCCAGATGGAATATTAAAAAAGTTTTCGGAATAGAGACCAAGGCGCAACGGGGGACAAAAGATGCGGTGGCAGACTATACAACAGGTAGGAATTATGCGCTTTCTTATTTTTTCGTTCAGCCGAGTCTGATTTATCAGCCAGGTACAAGTTTCAGGATCTCATTGGATGTTCGTTACAGCGAAAAACAGAATGCTGTCATGTATGGTGGTGAAAAAGGCGTGATCCGTGAAATAGGAAGCACATTCAAGTATAATCAGGCAGAAAAAGGTAGTTTACAGGGCGGAATTAAAATGGTGAATATCAGCTTCAATGGCAACCCTGGATCTGCCCTTGGATTTGAAGTTCTGGAAGCATTAAAACCCGGCGTGAACTATACTTGGAATATCGGCTATCAGCGATCGGTATCTAAAAACCTTCAGCTCTCTATTCAGTACAATGGTCGTCAGTCACAAAACAGCAGAACAATCCACAGCGGCGGGATGGAACTCAGGGCTTTTTTCTAGACTTTTTGCCTTTTTCCTGCTGGTACATATGATAGACCATCCCATCTGAAAGTCCAATCTTGGGAACCAGTATATGCTTACTTTTAAGTTCCTCGAGCACGTAGATGTAGATGTCCAAAGCAGGGACGATAACATCCGCTCGGTCAGGCTTTAACTGATAGCTGTCCACACGTTGCTCCAGACTCAATCCGTCCAGTTCTTCCTTGAGTTTTTTCAGTTCTTTTAAGGAGAGCGATTCCATATGTCCGGCTCCAATAAGCTTGTGTACCTTATTGATATTTCCACCCGTCCCATAGATTTGGTGAGGTGATTTCAGATCAACGTGAGCAGCGATCCAGTCATGGATCTCGGACCATTTATCCTTCACCACCTTATCTTTAAGCAGACGGATCGTTCCAATTTCGAACGAATGTGAGGCAATGCGTTCACCATCCTCGAAGACACTCACTTCAGTGCTACCTCCGCCCACGTCAATCACCACAAATGGCATCGTTTTATCGATGTCAAGAAGAAAGAATGTCCCGAAGATCAACTCAGCTTCCTCGTCACCTGAGATTACTTCCACCTCCACACCCGTTTCTTGTTTGATCCGCTCAATAACTTTTATCGAGTTGGAAGCCTCACGCATCGCTGAAGTAGCAACGGCTCGCAATTGTTTTACGTCAAAAATCTCTGAGATGAGTTTGAACGCCTGGATGGTCTTCACAAAATCCTCAGTTTTCTTTTTAGAAAGCTTTCCATTAGTAAAAACTTCTTCTCCTAATCGCAATGGAACACGCGTGTAAGAGATCTTTTTTACAAAAGAATGCCCGTTCAGTGTTTCTACCTCTCCAACGAGAAGTCGGGCAGCATTGGTTCCAATATCGATCGCACCGTATTTCACGTTACGAATTTATTTCTTTCGGAAGAAGATTTTTATTGGAACGCCACAAAAATCAAAATTTTCTCGAAGACGGTTCTCCAGAAAGCGTTTGTAGGAATCCGGAATGTATTGGGGCAAGTTACAGAAGATGGCAAAAGCCGGCGCATGTGTCGGTAATTGCTGAACGTATTTGATACGAATGTATTTTCCTTTCATCGCAGGTGGTGGTGTCGCCTGAATGATCTCCAGCATCACCTCGTTGAGCTTGGATGTCGGGATCTTTTTTGTCCGGTTTTCATGCACCATCATGGTCGCTTCCAGTGCTTTGTGGATCCGCTGTTTCGTAATGGTGGACGTAAAGATGATCGGAACATCATTGAAGGGAGCAAGTTGCTTACGGATGTTCTCCTCGTATTTCATCATGGTGTTTTGGTCCTTTTCCACGAGATCCCATTTGTTAACCAGAACGACAACGCCTTTAGAGTTCTTTTCAATGATGTAGTAAATACTTAAGTCCTGCTTCTGCAAACCTTCTTCAGCATCGATCATGAAAATACAGACATCTGAATTCTCAATGGTTCGAACGGAACGTAAAACGGAATAATATTCTATGTCTTCCGTGACCTTGGCTTTCTTGCGAATTCCAGCCGTATCGATCAAAAGGAAGTCGAAACCGAAGGCCTTGTAACGTGTGTTGATGGCGTCACGTGTGGTACCGGAGATGTTGGTAACTATATTACGTTCTTCGCCGGTGAGGGCATTCACCAGAGATGATTTACCGACATTTGGTCGTCCTACAATAGCTATGCGAGGCAGTTCGTCTTTTTCATTCACAGTCTCGTCCTCTTTGTCAAAATGCTTGACGATCTCATCCAATAATTCGCCGGTTCCACTTCCATTGGTTGCTGAAAGGTCGAATACATCTCCCAATCCAAACTGATAGAATTCGGATGAAAGTCCAACGCGGTCCGTGTTATCTACTTTGTTAGCAGCAATCAGGATTGGTTTTTTTGATTTTCGGAGAATCGCGGCTACTGTTTCATCGAGGTCAATGATGCCCGTAGTGACATCCACCATGAAAATAATTACTGTTGCCTCCTGAATGGCAATCTCTACCTGTTTGCGTATCTCTGTCTCGAAAATGTCTTCGGATCCTTTGATGTAACCTCCGGTATCGATCACAGAAAACTGGATTCCGTTCCATTCTCCTTTTCCGTAAAGACGGTCACGGGTTACACCGCTTACTTCTTTTACAATAGCGTTACGCGACTCTGTCAAACGATTGAACAAGGTCGATTTTCCTACATTGGGACGGCCTACTATGGCGACTATATTACTCATGTTTTCCAGAGCCGAGAGTCGAGAACCGAGATTGGGGTTGGTTCAGAACTCAATTATTATATTATGGTTATTTACATTCATCCCTCTCACAGCGAAGCGATCTCGTTTCTCGCTTCTCTGACCTCCTTTTTAGGATCAATATCCGTATTTCTTTAATTTGTTCTCTGTCGATCTCCAGTCCTTGTCCACCTTCACGAAGGTTTCCATAAATACTTTCTGATCGATGAATTTTTCAATTTCTTTTCGAGCTTCTCTCCCGATCTTTTTGAGCATTTCGCCTCCTTTTCCGATGATGATGCCTTTCTGTGAGTCACGTTCAACAATGATCAACGCTCGAATGCGTGTCAGATTGGGTTCTTCCTTGTATTCTTCAATTTCTACCTGACAGCTGTAAGGCACTTCCTTTTCGCAGAACAGAAAGATCTTTTCCCGAATAATCTCTGAAACGAAAAAGCGCATTGGACGATCCGATAATTCTTCCTTGTCAAAATAGGCCGGACTTTCAGGGATCAGTTCAAGAATGCGATTCCAGACAGCTTCTACATTGAAGTCATGTAGTGCGGAAACAGGATAAACCTCTGCATTAGGCAATTGTTCCTGCCAATAGGCCATCCGCTCCTTCACCTTTTCCTGATCACTTAGATCGATCTTGTTGACAAGGCAAAGCACGGGTACTCGAATTTTCTTGATCTTTTCCAGTGTTTCCTCATGATTCATTTTGTTCTCACGCGTATCGGTGATGAAAATGAGGACATCTGCATCTTTCAGAGAAGAATTAACGTATTCCATCATGGCTTCGTGCAGTTTATACGCCGCATTTACAACTCCCGGCGTATCAGAAAAAACGATCTGGTAATCCTCATCATTGACGATACCGAGGATACGATGCCGTGTTGTTTGTGCTTTCGAAGTAACGATAGACAATTTTTCTCCCACGAGACGATTCATGAGGGTAGACTTGCCGACATTCGGACTTCCAACGATATTTACAAAACCTGAACGGTGTGCCATGTGCCTGAAAACAGGCTGCAAAGAAACGAATTTTATGGGGGGTATGCAAATGGGCTACAGGGCGCGAGAACATTGAACCATCGGCATAGGTACGGGTAAGAGTTCTCCGTCGAATGAGATTCCCGTAAAACCAAATTGAAAAGCTTTTCCTTCTGACTGATGCCAGCGCACCCCAGGAATAAAAAGTCCGAGTCCAGGCTTGGGATCTTCACCAATGAATTCCACTTTTTCGGATATTTCGTTTTTGGAAACGGGTTGAATCTCCTTTACAACATATTGAGCAACAAAGTTCGCATGAGGGTGTTTTTGGAGCAAAAGAAACCTCAGAGAGCCGGAGCAGGAAATTAATTCAACCGACATTCAGTTTGATTAGCTCCGAACTATGAAATAATCAGTGAAATGATCAAAATTTCTTTCTATACTTGTTACACCTATTAAAAGTACCATTGAACTGAAAAAAATGATTTCTGTCTACCAGATAAAACCCAAATTTCAGCAGCTACTCAAGCCCTTACTTGATGCCATGTATCGTGCTGGTTTTACAGCGAATGGAATTACGTGGATGGCTATCATTCTTTCGGTTGGAACAGGCATTTTTTGTTGGTGTTTTCCTGGCAAAACGGCATTGCTGGTCTTGCCTTTGGCGCTCTTGTTACGCATGGCCTTGAATGCTCTTGATGGCATGATGGCTCGTTTATACAACATGCAGTCCAAGGCAGGAGAAGTACTCAATGAACTCGGAGATGTCGTTTCGGATGTGTTCATTTTTGCGCCGACAGGTGTGCTTTTCGGAGTCAATCCTATTCTTTTAATCGCATTTCTGCTGCTCTCCATGGTAAATGAATACGCCGGAATTCTTGGGAAGGCAGTTTCCGGTGAGCGCCGCTACGAAGGTCCGATGGGGAAAAGCGACCGTGCTTTGGTTATCGGTTTATTTTCACTGATCGCCTTTTTCACAGATGCATTATTGCCATATTCAAATTACCTTTTCGGAACTGTTCTATTCTTATTATGTTTGAGTACCGGAGTCAGGATCCGTAACATGTTAAAAGTTCAAAAATGAAACTAGATTTCCAATTTCTTCAATCCGATAAATTTGAGCAGAACAAGGAAGTGATGATCCTCATCGGAATCATTTTGGGTGTGCTCGTCTTCGCTACGATCTTGTTTTACGTGTTGGGCAGAGTAAAACCAGGTGCTCAAATGAAAGAATTGAAGATGCGCACCAACTCCTGGTGGGTCATGGCATCGATCTTTGTTCTGGCAACTTTGCTCCATCCGATTGTTTCGTATCTTGCTTTTGCATTGCTGTCCTACATGGCTTTGAGAGAATTGACCAGTATCAGTAAAAACATCCGGGAAGAGGACCGAAAGGTCATTATCTGGTGTTACCTTGCCATACCATTGCAGTATTATTTTGCGTACAATGGGTGGTTTAACATTTTCATCATTTTCATCCCGATCATTATGCACGTATGGATTCCTTTTTTGCTGGTGATCAGGGGTTTTACGACAGAGATCGGACGTGCGATGAGCGTATTGCCGATGCAGTTGATGTTGACCGTTTTCTCCCTCTCACATCTGGCATTTCTGCTTTCTCTGCCTGAACTTGAAGGCTTCAATGCAGGTGGAAGAGGCTTATTGTTGTACGTGGTGTTCCTGACAGAGATGAATGATGTGTTTCAGTTCACATGGGGTAAATTGCTCGGTCGAACTAAAATTATTGAGAAGATCAGTCCGAATAAAACCTGGGAAGGCTTTGTGGGAGGAGTGTTGACGACTACGGTGGTGGGCTATTTTCTGCGATTCCTTACACCACTTACAGGTTTCGAAGCCCTTGTTGTTGCTTTTTCAGTCGCTTGTTCCGGATTTATTGGAGATATCATTGTTTCAGCAGTGAAGCGGGATATAGGATTGAAGGACACAGGCACACTGATTCCCGGACATGGTGGAATTCTGGATCGCATCGATTCGCTCGCTATTTCTGCGCCGATTTTCTTTTATTTGATTTATAACCTCTACTACGCCTGATGCGCGCGTTTTTTCTGTGGCTATTATATGGCGTCTTAATGCGCTTTTTTCTGCGTGTTATCGTTGGGGTAAAGTATGCGCACAAATCGGTCTTAAAGGAACAGAAACAGTTCATATTAGTAGCAAATCACAATTCACATCTGGATACGATGGCCATGATGACGGCGCTTCCTTTTCGCCAGCGAGCAAAAACACATCCGGTTGCTGCAGGTGATTACTTTGGCGGGACTCGCCTCAAGGCATACATTTCATATTTATTGATTAATGCCATTTTGATCAGAAGGAAAAAGGACCAAGCCGAAGCAGATCCCATCGAACTGATGAGTGAGGCTTTAAGAAAGGGGGATTCACTCATACTTTTTCCTGAAGGTTCCAGAGGAGAACCCGAGAAAATGCAGGAATTCAAAAAAGGAATTGGCATCTTGTTGCAACGGTTTCCGCACATACCATACATCCCGGTATACATGAAGGGAATGGGAAAAACGCTTCCAAAAGGAGAAACACTTCTGGTGCCGTTTGATTGTTATGTGCTTTTTGGGAATCCACACATGCCTAAAAGTCCCGACATAGAAGGAATCGTAAAAGAAGTGGCCGAAGAAGTGCATCTGTTGAAGCAGCTTTTTGAGCGAGAGACACGCGAGCAACGTAACTAATCCTATTGTTTTACCGAATCGATGATGCTCTGCATGTGCGTGATTGTTGACTGAATGCTGCTTTGCATTGCATTCATATCACTTTGAGCTTTACTTAATGTGGCGTTACATTGAGCAACGATCTTCCAGTCATCTGAACAAGAATAAATCTTATCTTTTTGTAGTGTTGCACCTTTAAATGTGGCGATGCCGGTTTGAATTTCAGTTTGGATGAGGTCAAGTTTGGGTATTTCCTCTTTAAGCTTTTTCAGATCGTCGCGTAATTGTTGCATTTCAGTTGGATGAGCTGAACCTGCTCTCTTTTCGAATCCATTCAATTGCATGGTGTATTTGGTGACATGTGCTGAAAGATCTTGCTTTGCTTTGGGCAGATCGGGCATACTCTTTTCTACATTGACCAGATAAGATTTTGTTTCACATACCTGTACCTTTGGAACAATCTCGGCACTGATATACGTATTGAATTCTGTCGCTTTTTTGATGGTCGTCTCGCCTTTTGATTGCAATGATTTCATGGTCGACTTCACCAATTTTTTTGTCGTTTTGAATTTTTTCCATTCGGCTGTCCCGGAGGCAATTTTGTCTTTCCCTTTGGTATATAGTGTAAACGCGCTATAGGCATCATTGACCGTTTTCTGCATAGAAGCGATTTCTTGCTGGCCTGAAGCCACCTCAGTGGACAAACGCGAGGCCGTCTTGAAAGGCTCACTCTCGGAAGGGCATGTAATCGCCGCGTAAGAACCCTGCAAGGTTTTCAGTTTCGTCAGGACATCATTACAATTGGTATTCACATTGCCAACAGCTCCTTTCAGCTGCGCATCCACATCTGATGTTTTGTAGTAGATTTTACAGGAGGAAATAATGGTCGAAATAAAAAGTATTTGCAGAATAGATTTGCGCATAGACTTGGTTTACGAATGGAATAAAACAGAAAGGTACAGCGTTTAACACCAATATATGGATTTTTAAAGTAATTTAATTCAATCATCAGGTAAAAGATATACGCCATGGAAAAAATTAAAATAGGGATCAATGGATTTGGCAGAATAGGCAGGATGGTTTTTCGCGCGGCGCTCCAGGATCCGAGAGTTGAAGTAGTAGCCATCAATGATCTTTTTGATGCCACATATATGGCCTATATGCTGAAATACGACTCTATTCACGGTGTTTTAGAAAATCGAATTGAGGTTATTGATGGTCATTTTTTTTGTGATGGCAGGAAGATTCGAATAACCGGCGAACGAAATCCTGAAGAGATAGGGTGGGGTGAACTTGGGAATGTCTATGTCGTTGAGTCAACAGGCCTTTTTCTTGATGCTGATCAAGCAGGCAGACACCTTTCAGCCGGCGCTGTCAAGGTCATATTATCCGCGCCGCCAAAGGATGATGTACCGATGTTTGTAATGGGCGTTAATCACAACACTTATCAAAAAGATATGCAGATCGTTTCGAATGCATCCTGTACGACGAATTGTCTTGCTCCAGTAGCGAAAATTTTGCACGATCATTTTGGGATTCATTCTGGATTGATGTGCACGGTTCACGCGGCAACTGCTACACAGAAAACTGTTGATAGTCCTTCTGGTCGAGACTGGCGTGGCGGACGAGGAGCTTTACAGAACATCATTCCATCGTCTACTGGTGCAGCAGCTGCTGTTGGTAAGGTTATTCCGGACTTAAATGGAAAACTTACAGGTGTTTCTTATCGCGTACCAGTTGCAGATGTCTCTGTTGTTGACTTGTCCGTTAATCTATCCAAAAAAACCACCTATGAGGAGATCAAATCTGTCATGAAAGCTGCATCAGAAAATGAAATGCAAGGAATACTGGGTTACACCGAAGATGCTGTGGTGTCCAGTGATTTTATTGATGATCCCCGGACTTCGATTTTTGATGCAACTGCCGGCCTTATGATCGGAGACTCATTTGCTAAGATCGTATCCTGGTATGACAATGAATTTGCATATGCTACAAAACTGAAAGATTTGATTATTCATATCGAATCTTGCTAAACGTATAGAGTGTTTTACATATTCTGAAGGTCAACGGTGCGCATTGAAATAAATGCTTTCATGATCTTTTCACCGACATCCGGGATATTTACGTGAATCAAATAAACCCCGGAAGACACAGGAATATTGGCAAAATTTGTCAGTGTCCAGTCCTGGTAGGTTACCGGACTATCTTTTTTAATTTGCTTTACCAGCTTTCCATTCACGGTGTAGATACTGATGGTACAGCGCTCTGGGAGGTTAGTGATCTTCACGCGGGAATCAAGCTTGTTGTTCTCGTATTCTGAAAATGCATAGTAAGGATTCGGCACAACATTGATCAATTTTAAAACATCACGAAGTGCTTTATTCTCCCCGGTTATCGTGTGTTCGGTAGACATATTCCAACTGTACATGGGCTTACCTTGATTCAACCCGGAGCAGGTATAATTCTTATATTCTTTGTTTATTCTCAACTTAATGGATACATCGGTTGAAAGAAACTGCCGACCTGATCGTAAAAGCGGATAGGCTACCCATGACAGTGATCCGTAGGTCTGTCTTTTTGCAGTTGGACTACCACCTTCGATCTCGAGCATTTTCTGATACAAAAAGTGGCTGCCGATGGACTGGGCCAAAACGGGATCATACGCAGGAAAATCGAAGCCTGAATTAAAGTGATTGATTTCCGCTTGATCCGACGAAAAAATATACACCGGTTGTACGCCTCCCATGACAGGATTACCCAAATCATTGATTAACCGATCACTGGGATTCCAAAGCATATCGGCACCATTATCCATTCCCATAAATGAATTTTCTCCGAAAGCCATATAAAGTCTGCAGCCAGTCTCAAGGTCAATGGCATATCCGGGAAACCATCCCATTCCGGTTCCTGTACCGTCAGGACTACCATCTTTTGATACACTCTGACTTTTTCGCATTGCACCGGGCTGGGCATTCCCAATATTCAGCGATGGATCTCTTCCCGTTTCAATTACTGGACAACGTGTCCATTTCGTTTTATCAGGGGTAATGACCAGGTCTATGCTTGGCAGAAAACTTATGGAGGCGTTCATGCGAGAGGATCCAGGTGATGCCAGATCAAAGTAGGCCATAGGCATATAATCGGATTGATAGCCTGTCAATCGATGAGGAGCTATGCCACCACCCAAAATGGTTGAAAACTGTTTGTCATCATCAACACCAACTTCATCGCGGTAACTGCATGGGTCCAGGTATCCTGCTGCATCAGGCGTACATTCGTAAGAGGCGCTTGAAGGATCCGTCTCAGGGGCATAGATTCCGGATCTGATCCAGTTTGTTGGGAAAAATGCGTCGTTATCTTTTACAAATGTTAACCATTGTTTGGAGCTATCACCAAATGACATGGAACTACTGATCAGATCAGTGACTTTCGACGAAGCATTACCTGTTGGACCATAATAAGCGACCTGATGTATTTGAACCGATACACCCCACTGAGGAATGAGTTGCTCGTTGTCAGCGGCTATCGTTTCTTCCGATCGAACAGAATCGAGTATGATGCCACCTTCATCAGCATAACGATAGATTACCCAGGAGGCAGTGTCCGCACCATTATTATCCGAGGAATTATAATTCCTGAATTTCAGCTCAAAATAACCATCGGCAACATTTAGTGGATCCACCACTTTTACGTTGATCGGCCCGCTGTTTTTCGCATAAACAGGTTGTTCCATTTTCCCATGTTCGAGAATATATGCAGTGGATGCATCTGTTAATTCGAGTGCACGGTTCCCATTCCCATAGCCGTCAAGGCGCGTTATTTCCGGTGTGATGCCATATTCGAGAAAGTGCAAGGTTCCATCTGCTTCCGGCATCGGATCATGTGGAATTGCTTCTACGGTTTTTACTTCGCCGGATGCCGCTTTTCTGCTCGCCAAATAAGATTTTTTTTGACCATCGATCGATGCTGCATCATCCGGTTTGTAGGTTTTGTAATTGTTGTAGGCATAGGATACTGCGATGTAATAGTATCTTTTGAAGTTCACGAGTGTTGTTGTTCCCTGCGCAAATAGGTCTTTTTTGACGGAAAAACTGTGACGGATACCTTTGTTCTCTCCATCAACTTTTTCAACCGGTATGCTTGCCTGAAGATCCTCATCGAATTCGAAATTAATGATGCGTCCAACACCATCCTTAACGTCACATTGTGCAACGAGCCGCGCTTTATCCGGATCTCCAATATCAGACAAGGAATATTGTTTCGCTTTCAGCTGGAAGATCTGATAACCTTGAAAATGATACGATTTATCTGCATTGGCGTCACTGGATACAATGAAAGGGTCAAATTCATCGTATTGTTCACCATAATTATTGGAATTCAATGGGTTGCTGATGGTCAGGATCAATTCATTTTTCAATTCCTGAATGGCCAGATCAGGAGCATGAGGTCCCTCAAGAACTTTGAAGCAATTTTCGAAAAGTGCTTGTGCCTTGTCATCAGCGCGTTGAAGGTAGCTCACGGATTCAAAAGGTGTTCCTCCATTGGATCTTGCCCAGCATACGCCAACCGTAATGTTATTCACTGCGCCCGGTTTTAGTACAAAAGGTCCGGCGGATTGTACAAAGCGTTTGTCATTGGGAGGATTGTTGGCAGTAACTTCTGTCCATGGTGCTTGTGGCAAACCACCGGTACCCCAGCCCAGAGGATCGGTGTCACCTGGAAACATAAAGTCGCAAGGCACATTTGGATTGGCATCCGCATCAGAAATATGACCACTTCCGCCATAATAAAACGGTGAATTATCCTTCCAGTGCCCACGCAAATAATTGTAATAATCTGAGGCATTTATAGGATCCGTCTGATTAGGATTCGCACCATTAGTGGTGTTCGAATAATATAAAAAACGCCGCATTCCAAAACGCTCATTATCAACAACTCCATCGCCATATCCGATCCCATTCAAGGCTTCATTGGGGCCTATTCCAAAGGCATTGTCCATGCCATCGTTATCTTGAAATGGCCCTTCGAAAAAGTCTACTCCTACAGCTGGGGGTGATGAGCCATACCCTTTGAAACCGCTGTTTTCCTCATCAAAATTATCACCATTATAATAATACCCGAGCCCTCTGTTGACGTCGCAACCTACATAATCATCGAGAGGATTTCCTAAAGCGCCATCGGTGAAAAATCCAAAATAGGTATTGTATAAAGTTTGCGTTCCGCGGTTGATTAGTTCATAGTTGTAAAAGGTCATGTTATTGACTTCATCATTGGATGCAAAAGCAAAAGCCTGTGCCCGTATCTCCATGCCTATGGGATCACCGCCGGTCTCGGTATGAATGTTCCCTTTATCATTCATTACCCACCAGAAATTGATGTCGCCATACAAGGATATCTTGCGGTCAATTTTACATTCTTTGGTCTTTGTGATGTCGTACCAGGGATAATCACCATCCTTCCAGTTGTAATTACCGTCTTCATTCCTGTCAAAAAACGGAGCTAAATAATAATCCTGACCTTGACTCACATCCCCGTGTGCAGGCCATGTTTTAATGATCTCCGGTACTTCGTAACCTTCGAAAAGAGTTTGTTGGGTAGTTGTTCCTTCCAATACGTCTTGTTCACCGGCTTCGTACCAGGCATTGAACTCGCGGATCATGTCCTGTGTCGTCTTGAAATGTTTGTCGTATTTGGAACAATTCTCATAGGTCGTTTCAGCAAACACCTGCGACAAAGGTCCTGTCCAGTAGTCTTGTCCTTGCCGATACCTCAAAGCAGCAAGTTTCAACTGATTGTTGACGTCCGTTCCACCAAGCCATAAAGCGGCTGTGAACAAGGCCATGACACCTGAATTTTTTGGGATTTCGTATTGCGAATAATTTTGATTAGGAACCTGCCAGAGATTTCCTGCAGTGTGCACCATCGCCCTTACATTGTTGAGCTCAAGGTACGTGGTAGTGGTTGGGGGTTTACATTGTGCCGCCTTTTCGGTATGCGCTTTGATCACAACCTTATCAATTCCGGCATAAGGTTGAGCAGAGAACCGAAAGCAAGCAATGAAACATAGAAAAAATAATACGAATCTCATTCCCGACGAAAGCAAAGTTCAGCGAATATAGGCAATAATTCCGGACCTTCCCGAAGGGCACGCCACAGAATTCAAGAAGTCTATTAACCCTCTAATTCTTTGAGGATCTGCTGCACATCTTCTTCTGTATTGACGAGTTTTTGCTTACAGATCTTGATGAGTTCTGCGGCTCTTTTCACTTTGACAGATAGTTCATCGACTGTGATCTCGCCATCCTCCATATCCTTTACGATCTGTTGTAGTTCTTCGAAAGCGGCGGTGTACGTTGGTGTTTCCATAGAATTAGTTATAGTGTTGGTTAATCGTTATTTGTTTTTTTGACACTTGCTTCAACTGTAGCTGATATCAGGTCATGTTCAGTTTCCAGTTCGATCCGGTCACCAGACAAAGGCTCATTTCCTTTTTTGATCGTCTGCCCGTTGTACCTCACGATGGAATATCCTCGTTTAAGCACATTCACGGGATCTAACAAGCTAGTGGCATGTTCCAGTTTGATAAGTTCCGTTTGTCTTGTGTTTAAAGTTCGTTGAACATGCAGTGGAAGCCTGTGTTGATGATCTTTAATATGTTCATGTGTTTGCTTCAAAAGGTTCTCCATGAAGTTTTTAAGATCCCCTTGCAGCGCTGTCATACGTGCTTTATTTCCCAAAGTGATGGCCCGCACCTCGTTTCGAAAATCTTTAGTGGTATCGGATAAATTGAAACGCTGCTGCGAAATAAACAATTCAGCCACATTGCGAAAAAGTTTGGTTTCAGATGCGAATTGCGTTTTCGTTTGTTCCAATATGCGCTGTGCCCCTTTGGTCATAATTTGTGACGCCTCTTGAACAGGAATGGCAAAGTCATGAAAAGCCTGTATGAGAAAATCAGCAAGTTCGGTGGGTGTGATGGCGTTTCGGAAAGCAATCATTTCAGCAACTGTCAAATTGGTGGAATGTCCGATTCCGGTAAGCACAGGCAACGGAAAAGTAGCAATGGCCTTGCACAGTTCGAAATGGTTATAACAGGACATGCCAACTTCGCCGCCGCCACCCCTGACAATGACCACAAGGTCAAAATGCTGCACCACTTTTTTGATCCGCTCCAGTTGACCCATAATCGAAGGAATGGCCATGTCGCCCTGCAGATAGGCAGGAAACAAAAATGTAAAGAATTGATAATTCCAGGAGTTCTTGAGCAGAACTTGATTGAAATCAGACAGGCCCTTACTGGAATCTGCAGAAATTACCGCGATACGTTTTGGAAGCAACGGGAAGTTCAGGCTCTGGTTCAGGTTGATCAATCCTTCCTTTTGAAGACGTTTCAATGTTTCTTCTCGTTCGCGTTGCAGTGCCCCCAACGTAAAATTTGGGTCGATATCGATAATTTGAAGACTCAATCCATAGAGTTCACTGAAAACTATCTTTACTTCCATAAGTAGGGTGAGACCCTCACGCAGTGGTTCTTTCACCGTTTCCGCAAATGCCTTATTGATCCGGTTGAGGTTATCTTTCCATATCGTGGCTGTAATTTGAGCAACGATCTTGTCGTCTTCTTTTTGCACCAGTTCAGGGAAGGCATGACCACTCGGATACGCGTTTAATTTGTGCATTTCTGCCTTCACCCAATAACTTTCCTGGTAGCGTGTCTCAAGCGTTTTTCGTATCGAAGAGACCACCTGTTTCAATGAAAATATCTGGCGTTCTTGAGACATGTTGTTTTTTGTAGCTAAACTCGTATTGGTTCTTTGAAACTTCACAGCTTTCGGGAAGAAAATCTACGAAGATTTATGTTGTGGTTCCAACAGGACTCGAACCTGTATCTAAAGTTTAGGAAACTTCTATTCTATCCCTTGAACTATGGAACCATTGGAGCAAAAGTAATGATTTGAACGGTTTTAAGCGAACGATCTAACGACCTTCCTTTGAAGTTAGCTTAATACTTTTTCATAGGCTCTTCGTGGTGTTCCGCGAAAAGTGACTTCGCCGCAATAGCTGTATTGAAATGCATTAAAGAGGTGAAGCATTGCCGCATTATCGAAATTCGTGTCCGCCTTAATACTCCTGATATCATTGACACGCGCAAAATCCTCGATCTGAATAAATAGTTCTTTTGCAACACCTTTGCCTAAATGTGTTTCGGCCACGGCCACCCGATGAAACACAACAAAATCGTCATTGGTCAGCCAGTTGCCTTTCAAACGCGCATATTCCGGTTCATCATTGATCATGATGGCAACGTAACCAATAATATTTTCACCTTCTACAAGCACATAACCCGCATCTTTCAGTATATCCTTGGCAATCACCTCAGGATTGGGATAACCGTCCTGCCATTGATTGCTCCCGTCTGCTTTTCTGCGCGAAATAGCGCCCTGCAGGATCTGCCAGATGACATGACTTTCTGCATCTACTGCAGGCCGAAAAATTGTTTTCTTATCCATTGTGTTACTACAAAAGTAATTTAAATGGGAACTTGCTGGAAAAAATCACTTTTTGATTTCACAACGGAAATCGCCCGTTGTGAGCCTTATAGCACAGCGATGGGGATTAGGAAAAAAGAATTCCCGAATTAGACCAAAGCCACTTTTACACAGAACCAGTCTGCAAACCAAGCGGCGTTGCGGAGCACAAAGTGCAGGTTTGTCAGCGATGCCGAAGGCAGGTTCCTTGTAAAAGTGAGAAGGCGGGTTCGAGTAGCCTCACCCTGTAATTTTGCTCCTTTTGGCCCACAAAAGGAGAAGTTAGGTAAGACAAATTAATTAATTCCTCCCCAAGTTTTGGTTTTGATTCGAGTTTGAGAGTGAGTTTTGAAGGGAAAAGAAAAAGCGCCATCACTTTCGTAATTGCGCTTTTCTTTTTGTAGCGGGGACACGAATATCCTCCATTTCATTTCGGATGGACGTAGATTGGGGGCCTAACAAGGAAAACCGAATTGCTTCGCAACTCTTTTTTTATGCCTTTATCCTTCATTCAAACCTCCGGCTTGATTCAGTTTATGGCATAAAAAAACCTGAGTCATTTGACTCAGGTTTTCCTTGTAGAGAGGAGTATCGATCCGCCTAGGCGGACGAACCTGGACGATATCTCCGATATGTCAAGACAGCGCCTAATTTGGGTGGGGTTGGGGGAGTTGGAATTTATTCCTTAACTACGTTAAAGGGTTGATTCCATTTTTCACCAAGGCTGAATAAATATAAACCTGCTGATAAACCACTTAACTCAATAGTTGTGTTTTCAGAATTTATTTTACCCGACAGTGCTAATCTACCTTGGTTGTCATAAATCACATATGAATTACCAATTGTTTCTTTGGATACCATAATATTGAGAATATCCTTTACTGGATTAGGGTAAACACTCAGAATGGAATTATCAAATTCTTCAGAACCTGTCGTCGGATTATTGAGTTTCAAAATCCAATAATCTCCTAAACCATAGGAACCGGTTAAATCACCATCATTCGATACCGACCATCCGGCAATAATAAAACCACCATCCGCAGTTTGTTGAATAGAGGTAGGGGTTTCATCTAAAGTTCCTCCGAAGGATTTTTCCCAAATAAGATTACCTAAGCTATTTATTTTTACAATCCAATAATCGAGTGATCCGATATTCATTATTACGTCTCCATCATTTGAATTCGAACCTCCGGCAATAATGTAACCCCCATCTGCTGTTTCTTGAACAGAATATGCTCCATCATCAGCTGTTCCACCAAAAGGCTTTTCCCATTGAAGTAATCCCAAACTGTCTAATTTTATAACCCAATAATTTCCTTCATCATCATCAGCGGTTAAAAAGGAAACTCCAGCTATGATGTAACCGTTATCTGATGTTTGTTGGATAGAGTAGGCCTGGTCATCATGAAGTGAACCAAAGGATCTTTGCCATTGTATAATTCCTGAGTTATCCAGTTTTACAATCCAATAATCGTATTCACCATAATTTACCGTTACATCGCCATCAACTGAACCTGTCCATCCACCAACAATATATCCACCATCAGTTGTTTGTCGAATCGAAGAAACATATTCACAACCTGATCCTCCAAAAGATTTTTGCCATTGTATAATTCCTGAGTTATCCAGTTTTACAATCCAATAATCAAAGCATCCATTATTCGAGCTTACATCAATATCATTGGAACTTGAAATTCCGGCAATAATGTAACCACCATCTGTTGTTTGTTGAATATCATAAGATTGGTCATTACCAGTTCCACCAAATGATTTTTGCCACTGAATATTACCAATGTTGTCCAATTTTACCACCCAGACATCCTCAAATCCGAAATTACCCGTTACATCCCCATCAATTGAATTCGACCATCCGGTAAAAATATAACCTCCATCTACGGTTTGTTGTATTGCATTCGAAAGATCACTGCCAGTGCCCCCAAATGATTTTTTCCATTCAGGAACTCCTGAACCATTCATTTTCACAATCCAAGAATCACAAAGACCATGATTGCTAGCAACATCATTATCAAGAGAGTAGGTGTTACCGACAACAACAAAGCCACCATCGCTCGTTTGTTGAATGGATTTTGCCTCATCAGAATCTGTTCCACCGAAATTTTTCTGCCATTGGATTGTTGGTTGTGCAACTAAGAACATGGAGAAATGGGAAATTAATATCGAGACTGGAAGTAGTTTTTTCATATTGTTACGTCATTTGATTTAAAGAAAAGTAAACGTTTACCTGACTAAATGTATGAATCCATGAAATACATAGTTAGCTTGGGTTTTAATTTTGTAGGTGTAAACTCCATCTGCCAGCTCGTTACCGGAATTGTCAGTTCCTTCCCAATTATTTTGGTAATTATCAGAGGAAAAAACGACATTCCCCCATCTGTTGAGAATGATAAGCTCCGTGTTTTCTGATAGATTTTTAATTTCAAAAAAATCATTAACGTCATCAGCATTAGGCGAAATGACATTTGGAATAATTAACTCCAAATTACAATCTTCTGGATTGATTTCATACAGTGCTGCATTATCCAATACAAAGTAAGGATCAAAAGTCTCACCATTGGCATCTGTGAAAGTGAAATCATTGGGTGGAGAACACGGACCGCCAATCATGATGGATTGAATTGAATGTAAGGCGGTGAATGGCATGTTGAGTGTTTGCCATGTGCCATTCGCTTGGTAAGTGGCGTGACCAAGTTTAACCCAATCAGCGGAGCCTACAGGACAACCATCAGTTTGAATAGCCGATTGAGTGCAATTAGAGCTGCCGAATAGCGTAATATCTATAGGTCCAAACCAAATATTGGTTAATGAGTTTCCAAATGATGACATTCCTATTCCAGTCAAGTTCAATTGAAGGTTATATGAATTTCCAGGTTGTAAGGGTTGAGTCAAACAGGTTTTTAAATATTCTAAATAAATTCCGTCTTCAATATTACCATCAAAACCAGGCACATCTGGATAATTTATAATGAAAAACCCTGCAGCAGCTTGTCCATTGGGTAGTGGTGTTGGTATGTTTGGCCAAAAAGAACCAGGTGTATTAACAAAATAATCGGATGAACCCCATGTTCCTGCTTGCCAGTTGCTAACGCAAAAAATACCATCAGATCCGAGCGCTAATTGTGTAAAGTCGCTTGGTAGACAACTATATTCTTCAAAAGATGGGTTAGGTATAAAATTGTTCCCAGGATTCATCGAGTTGATGCCATTGCATGTGCAATCTATATTATCGTTAAGGTCTACCAAACCATCGTTATCATCGTCCAATCCATTATTGCAAATCTCTTGGGCTGAAATATAAGAGGAAAACAAAAGAAAAATGAGCAAGTATTTCATGTCATATTTATTTAGGGCTTTTGATCACTCTTTGATGAATTTCGTTTTATAAGTAATTCCTCGGTCTTCAATGGTTAAGATGTACCAACCCTTGGCCAAATTTCCAACATTGATTTCGTTTGCTGTTATACCTGAATAGACCAATAGACCAAGCGGATTAAAAACCTTTATTTCGCTATCGATATTTTCAGACAACCCTGTAATATGAAGAATATCTTTCGTTGGATTAGGGTATATTAGAATAGAACTATTAGGAATTTCAACAAGGTCAACAGTTGAAATAAAATGCGCGATAAAATTTACCGAATTGTTTGTTAATGTATCAAGAAAAATAGCATTTGTGGTATCAGTAATAAGTCCATTTGATTCCCAATGCGAAAATTGATAACCAGGCATTGCAAGAGCTTCAATTTGAATTGGTACACCATCAAAATAAATTCCATTCCAGGGATAGCTGTCAGGTGAAATGGTGCTGATATTTATTTTCCCTCCATTGGAAGGAAATACATCTAGTTCAACTTGTACCTGTTGGGATAGATTAAAATTAGTTTGAATATGGTTGCGCATGTTTTCTGGACGGCAAACTAAGTCTTCTTGAAAAATGAGGTGGTACTGGTAAAAGGCATCCACTTGTGCCTGAACATTGTTCGGATCTCCCCAACGTTCGTATTCGTTTGCCATTTCACTGACGGTTCTGTTGAACATGTCATTTTCTATCTCGAGTAACCTTGAGGGAAGATATACCGTGTTCATTTGATCTGCGAAACGATTGATAAAGTAGTTTTTGAAGCGATCGTTTTGAAGTCCTTTCCAAAAAATGTTGAAATGGGGATTTCCTGGGTCTGTTGATGGCCAATTTATAAGTTGTCCCAATAGGTCGTACCCACAACTGAAATCATTACTCGGATTAGGTAAAAGTCCATATTCCAAATCCATCAAAATGTATCGCCAACTGTAGTTTGT
>Ga0172372_10001937_pt1 | contig 31835 bp, 32 predicted proteins | sample LakKiv5m_2_FD_114544 | JGI IMG/M metagenome (GOLD analysis project Ga0172372, IMG submission 114544) | Freshwater microbial communities from Kabuno Bay, South-Kivu, Congo - kab_092012_9.5m | ecosystem: Environmental > Aquatic > Freshwater > Lake | place: Democratic Republic of the Congo... | reverse complement strand
TTTCTTGCTTTTGTTTGGCATTTAATGATGGATAACCTGTAGGCATAATTTACTCCTTAATTTATTGTTGAAATAACGATAAATTAGAAGGGATAAATTGTCTAGTTTAGTGGGTACCTGTCACTCTGAACCTCAAAGACTCCCAAAAAAACAATAAACTCAAAGACTTCATCAAAGATCGCACAAGGGAAGAAAACTGCGGAGATAAAGAGAGGTTTGACAAAGCGATTAAATCTATTTCGCAAACTTCGTCAAAAGCTCCAAAATCATCAACCCAGGGCAAGAACGAGAATTGAAGCGATATTCAAACTCTCCGGCGTATTTTGCCAAATGCTTTTAGAAACATAAATGTGCGCACCTTTTATCGATAGCTTTAGTCTCGACCAAACGCTCTCAATTGAATTCGCGGTTGTACCTTTCTTGCAAACATACTCAACAGCTCTGTGATTAACGGTGTTGTGATTGAAGCCTTTTTGGTCTAAGCCTTTGTATGAGTGTAATTCGTCAGTTTGGATTTCGCTATTTTTCTCAACATTGACTTGGATTATTGTGTGAAGGGTTGCGCGTTTATCATCATCAACAACTTTAGTCATGGCTTTGCCATCTTTTTGCATCATGCCAAAGACGATTGATTTGCCTTCTGCGCCATGACCTCTTTTACCTTTTTTTGCTTCTAATGTAGGTTTCGTCAATTTCTACAACACTTCTAAGTGGTTCATCACTATCAACTTGCGCTATGTGTTTTCTGATTTGATGACCCATGCGCCAAGCGCATCATCATTTGAGAATTTTTAAAGAATTGCTGAATGGTTTTTCATAATCAAACCAGTTATTTAAAGGAATTGGCGAGATATTAAATAACTTATTTTCGTATATAAAAGGGATAATCTTCTTTTTTAAATACATCGCAAAAACCAAAACCCAAATTACAACTGATCAAAACGATAAAAATTTTGTTTTAAAATTTTATCAATTGTATTAATTGAAAATTTTTTATCATTTTTGTGGCTATAAAATTCAATCGCTTTTGCACAATATACGATTTCACTATATTTGGGTATGATGTGGGCAAGAATATAATCAATGACTTGTTGACTTAAAAAGATTTGTTTGCGCGATAAAATATTGGTGAAAATCAGTTTTAAATTATGAGGGTTGGTTTGGTTTATTTTGGCTGAATTAAAGTTTTTTAATCGTGATTTTAGATCAGCTAATTGAAACATTTCTAAATTCCGAAATATCAAAACCAGCATTGATTTGGATTCTTGGGCGCAATTGATAATTTGCAAAAGTCTTTCGTCATTTTTTAATGAATTTAAGTCATCTATTGCATAAAAATTGTTATGACAAAATAAATCATACGGATCTTGTTTTGCAATTTGTTCTGAGCTTACAAAATTAAAATTATGCTTTTGGCCAAATGTTTTGACTAGGTGGGTTTTTCCGCAACAACTGTCACCTTCTATTGCAACTATTTTAAATGGATTATCATCAAAATTTTTAATTGAAAAAAATTTTTGAAGTAGATTATGTGCTAATTGATTTTCAGCAAAAAAAACAAAATTTTCTGATGTAAAATCATTATTTTGCGACGAACTATAAAAATCAAAAAAGAGCTGATTCACAATTTATTCGATAACCTTAGGAACTGCAAAATATCCATAAACTTGTTTTGGGGCATTTTTTAAAACATTGTCTTTATTGTTTTCGTCGCTGACAAGGTCTTTGTTGAGTTTAAGAGGTTGGTCATGAACAGTAATCATGGGTTCAACATTTTCAGTATTAACTTCGTTGAGTTTTTCTATCCAATTAATAACATTTTCAATTTGAGTTGATAAAATTTCTTTTTCGTTCGAAACCTCTATTTGAGCAAGGCGAGAGATTTTTTCGATGTCTTTTTGTGTAATTTTAGGCATAATATGATTTATAGCGAAATAAAAGATTGTAAAAAAATTTTACCAAAAAAAGGTTGTATTTTGGGCCTTGATATTGGTACCAAAAAAATTGGAGTGGCAATTTGCGATGACTCCCAAAAAATCGCCACTCCAAAAAAAATAATTAAGCGTCAAAGTAATGCCAAGGATTTTGCAACACTTCTATCAATAATTCAAGAGAATGATATCGTTGCACTGGTTCTGGGATTCCCTCTTAAAATGGATGGATCGGAAAGTTTGATGAGTAATTTTGTAATGAGATTTGCCATCAACCTAGAAAAATTTTTACATGATTTAAAAATTGAAGATTTGGTGCTGATTGTTTTTGATGAGAGGCTATCTAGTTATGAAGCACGAAGTATGAGAGTTACAAAATCCGCTAAAAATAAAGATTATGATGATATTTCGGCTTCGTTAATTTTAGAGAACTTCATTAATTGTTTGCACGAGGGCAAAAATTAATTCAGAAATCATTGTCGGGGTGTGCAAACAAGTCGGGGTTATTCTCAATCTTTCGTCACCTCTGGCAACCGTTGGGTAATTTATATGCTGAACATAAATATTATGTTCGTTTAATAATTTTTGAGAAATTATTTTAGCTTTGTAAGCATCGCCAATTCTTATAGAAATTATGTGAGAATCATTGGGAAATATATTTATATTATTTTCCAATAACTTCTGCTTAATAACGCTAACATTTGCAAAAAGTTTTTGTCTCTCACTTGAATTTGTCGACAAATATTCAATATTATTTTTGATTGCAACGGCAATTGCTGGAGGCATTGCGGTGCTAAAAATGAAGGGTGAAGCATAAGATCTCACAGCATCAATTATATCATCATTTGAAGCAATGTAGCCCCCGACCGCTCCAAAACCTTTGGCAAATGTGCCTTGAATAATGTCGATGCTATTTTGAAGTCCTAATTTTTGACTCAGACCAGCGCCGTTTTGACCATAAATTCCAACTGCATGAACTTCGTCTATATAAGTTAGAGCATTATATTTATCGGCGATTTTAATGATTTTTTCGAGCTCTCCAAAGTCACCATCCATGGAATAAACTGATTCAAAAATTATTAATTTCGCCAACTCTTGTGAAGTGCCTTTAATTAAATCCTCGAGTTGATTGATATCATTATGACGAAAGATATGTTTTTGCGCTCCGCTATTTTTGATTCCAGATATGATTGAAGCATGATTTTTGGCATCAGAATAAATTACCAAATTCGGGATAATTTTAGCCAAAGCTTGAATCGTTCCATCGTTGGCTGTATAACCCGAAGAGAATACCAAGCCCCTTTGCTTATCGTGTAATTTGGCAACTGTATTTTCTAAATCGATTATTGGTGAATTATTGCCAGATATATTGCGCGTTCCGCCAGCGCCAATGCCAAAATCTTGAAGAGCTTGTTTAGCTTTAATAATACTTTGGGGATTTTGACCCATTCCAAGATAATCGTTCGAGCACCAAACGATGATTTTTTTACCGTTTTTTTTGTTGATAGCGAAAGGAAATTCACCGCAAATTCGAGCAATATCTAAAAACTCACGATATCGATTTTCGTGTTTTAAATTATCAATGGCTTGAGTGAAAAATTTTTGAAAAATTTTATTCATAGAAATGGAAATTTTGTTCGCATTCTATATTTCGCTGGCTTTTTGCGCAAGCCTTTTTTCGGCTTCAAAATTCTTTTTCTTAAGGCTTAAAATTAATCCGATTAGAATCACCGATGAACCAAAAAAAACCCAAAAATCTGGTTTTTCATCAAATACAAAATAAGCAATAATGCTTGTAAAAATTAAACGCGAAAAGTCAAAAGGCTGGAGAACTGACAAATCGTTTTTACGGTAAGCTTGCGCAATTAGTTTGTAGCAAAGATTAGAGATTATTCCTAAAAATAAAAATTTTACAAAAGCATAAAAATCAATAGATTTAATATGCGGAATCGCGAAAGGTAGCGAAAATAAAAACATAAAAACTGTCATTTGAGCAACGATATTGCGGGTTTTATTGGTTTTGGTCATGGTTTTAACTGTTAGATTTGATATGGTCCAAGAAATAATTGAGCCAAAACAAAAAATATAGCCATGCTTGAATTCATTGAATCCGGGGCGCATGATAATCAACACCCCAATAAAGCTCACCAAGCAGGCAAAGAAAATGTTTTTGCTAACTTTTTCTTTTAAAAAAAATTTTGAAGCAAGTGTGGTAATAATCGGAGTTAAAAAACTTAACGAAATCGCCTCAGACATTGGTAATGAAATAATGGCGTAAAACCACAAAAACATTGAGATGGTTCCATTGGCGCTTCTGAATAAATGCAGGTGGATATTGTTGGTAATAAATAAAGATTTTTGATGCTTAATAAAATGCGGAATAAGAACAAAAATTCCGCATAAATTGCGCATCATTACAATGAAAAAAATATGAAATTGGTTATTTAAATCGCGTACTAAAGTTATAATTATTGATAACAAAAAGCATGATAAAATTATTTCTGGAACGCCAGCATATTTGCTTTTCGGTGCATGGTTTAAGATTTTTATTTTACTTAAATATTTTTTAACCATTTTCTTATCTTACGAAATTTGATTATAAAAATTTATGGCGTCCTGATCGGCATTGATTTTCGCAAAATTAATCGATTGAATAAAAATTCCTTCTAAGTTGCGTGCCCTTGATAATGCAACATAAGATTGACCAGCGCTAAAACTTTCCGATAAATCACAAGAAATTTTATCAAGAGTTAATCCTTGCGATTTGTGAATTGTAATTGCCCAAGCCAATATTAGAGGTACTTGTGAAATTGAGGCTTCAATGGTTGTGGCTTTGGTTTCGGGGTCAAATTTTTCAAGAAGCCAATCTTCTGGGCTTATAGTGAAGCTTTTGCCGTTGGTAAATTCAATAATTGGGTAATTTTTTTTATTTGAAAAATCTCGAACAATCCCTAACGAGCCATTAATAATCCCTTCTTTTTGGAGAGAATTTTTTATCATCATAACCTGCGCACCAACCTTTAGTCTAAGTTGCGGATATGCTAAACAATTTTTTTTCAGAAACTCAATTTTGAAAGAATCACCTTTATATTCAGCGTTAAAAGTTTGCTCAGGATGTGGGATATTTTTTAGGAAATTATGATTAACATTTTCGACTTTGGAGTTGTGGGTGGTTAAAATTGTAGGGCGAATCGAAGAAGTTTCGTCGATGATATTGGTGCGTGATTTAAGAATTTTTATATCATTTTCATCAATTTTGCCAAATCTTATGTTGTTTAGAAGTTTGATAAACTTACTGTCTGAATGACGGAAAATTTCTTCGAGAATTATATTTTGCAAATTTAGTTCATTCCAAATTTTTGAATTAAAACAAAAATTAGGTTTATTTTCCAATCTATTGACAGGCGGAAGTTGTAAAAAATCACCAAAAAATAATACTTGTAAACCACCAAACGGCTTGGCGTTTTGTCTAATTTCTTTGAACACGCAATCAAGAATATCAAGGGTTTCTGCCGAAATCATTGATATTTCATCGATGGCAAGAGATTTTGTGTGAATAATTTTTTTGCGAAGCTTAGAGAGTTTTGCGGTGTAGAGGTTGTTAATGATTTGTTCCAATGGTTGATTGGCGAGTCCAATGCCGGCCCAAGAATGAATGGTTGTACCACCAATGTTGACAGCTGAAATCCCAGTGCTAGCAGTAATTTGTAAACCTTGTGAGCTAAAATTGTGCTTTAGGTAATTTAAAATAAACGATTTACCGGTTCCCGCTCCTCCAGAAACAAAAAGGTTCGCACCCTGAAGATAAAGTTCGATTACTTTTTTTTGACCTGATGATAAGTTAGATTTTTCCAAGATAAGTTGAGATAAAAAAATAACCCAAGCCTAAATTAAATTAAGCTTGGGTTATAATTAATTGAATAAAAACTATTTAGATCTGATTGAGTTAATTTTTTCTTTGAAAACGCCAACATCCATAGCGCCGGGAATTAGCTCTTCACCAATTACAAATCCTGGAGTTCCGGTGATGCCAATTGAGCTTCCAAGAGATAAGTTATCTTGTAAAACTTTTTCAATTTTATCTTTTTCATTCTTGAGAGCATCTTCAACTTTTTTGACATCAATGCCAGCAGTTTTAACCGCTTTTAATGCAGCTGATTTACCTCTTTCGTTGGTTTTCATAAGAGTGTCATGAAATTTTCTGAATGAGTTTGGAGCAACAATGTTGACAGCAATTGAAACTTTTGACATTTCTTGAGAAGGCTCACCAAGGATTGGGAAGTCTTTATAAATGACACGAACTTTATTATCGGATTTTAGAAGTTCATCAACAATAGTTTGTGCCTTTTTGCAATATCCACATGCGTAGTCATAAAACTCAACCATGCTCACATCATAACCTTCTGGAGCGTATTGGGGAGAATTTGAGTCGTTGTAAAGTTCATTCTGCTTTTGACCAATATTTTTTTGAGCATTCTTCATTTGCTCTTCCATCATTTTTTTCTGCATATTTTGAACAGAATTAATGATGGCTTGAGGGTTGGCTTCAATCCATTTGGCAACAACTTGCTCGACATCTTTAACGTCAGAAACACCTTTATCTGGATCAAGACCACTTGGCTTAATATCGTTAGAAGTTGAAGCATCTTTGGTTTCAGCGGTGTTATTGCTGTTGTTTTTGTTGGAATTATTAAAATATAATGCGCCTGCAATTGCGGCAACTATAATTGAGGCGACAACTAATTTAATATTAGAAGGCTTCTGGTTCTTTTTAGAAAATGACATGTTTGAGAAATTAAATGATTAATTAAAATGGGAAGGTATTTTTTTTGTGATGTTAAAAAAATTTTTATTCAATGCAACCATCTTTTTTAATCGAAAATAATTTTGATACAACGCTAGTTTGTGGAATTGATGAAGCTGGTCGAGGACCGCTTGCAGGGCCAGTTGTAGCCTCATGTTTTTTAATGAATAAAAATATTATTTTTGATAAAATTGATGACTCAAAGAAGCTCTCAAAAAAAACTCGTCTTAAGATTTATGAATCATTAATTTTGAAATCAAAATTTGGTATCGGTGTAGTTGATGAGAAGATCATCGATAGAATAAACATTTTAGAGGCAACTAAGTTGGCTATGAAGATGGCCTATCAAGATTTTTGTAATAAATACAATATTTATCCACAAATTTTGTTGGTTGATGGCAATTTTATACCTTTTAATATTTGCGACCAAATCAAAAAAATAGTTCCAATTATAAAGGGTGATCAAAAGAGTTATACTATTGCTTCGGCATCTATTATAGCAAAAGAGTATCGTGATAAAATCATGCTCGAATATCATCAAGATTTTCCTGAATATGGTTTTGATAAACACTTTGGATATGGAACTAAATTTCATCTCGAAAACATTAAAAAAAACGATATTTGCAAAATCCATCGTCGATCTTTTGAACCAATAAAATCAATGTTAAATGCAAGTAATTGATCAAAAAGATGCTTCGGCGGTCGAAGTTGCAATTAATTTTCTTAAGCAAGGAAAAGTAATTTGTTTTGCTACCGATACAGTTTATGGACTTGCTGTGGATGCAACGAGCACTAAAGCTGTTAATAATTTATACCGATTAAAAAATCGTAATAAAAATAAACCAATTGCAGTTTTTTTATCTGATAAAACTCAAGTTTCTAGATTTTTTAAAACCAATCTTGTTGCAGATTTAATCATCAATAAATATACACCTGGAGCTATCACCATAATACTTGAAACAACCGAATATGCGCGAAAAAATTTGGCTAAAAACCTAAATAATAATCATAATAAATTTATCGGTTTTAGAATTGTTGATAGTTTTTTTATTCGCAAATTATTTACTAAATATGACGGGATTTTAGCAGTTTCGAGTGCCAATAAAAGTAATGAAGAAGCCTGTTCGTCACCACACGCAATAAAAAAAAATCTAAAGGATTTGGATTTGCTAATATGCGGAAAAAAAACTAGCAAAATATCATCAACGATTGTTAAAATTGAAAATGAAAAAATCTCAATTGTTAGACAAGGTAAATTAATTGTAAAAGAATATGAATATCAATAATTTCTTAAAAATGCCTTTGGTAAAAATTATTGTTACCATTTTATTTATTTTTTATCTCTACGAGCAAACAAAAAATGATCCTCGAACCGCCTCTTATCAGCTTAGCAAAATAAATTTTGGTGATTCTGTTGATGGACTTAAAAATGCTATAAATATTGCCAAAAAATCATCATCTGGAGCTAATTATAATTCCGATGATCAAGATTTTAACAATGATAGCAATTCACCTTCGCAAGATTTAGGTCCAATAAGTTTTGATGATTTGCTTATTGGCGATAAGGCTCCAGAGGCTTTGTGCGGTAGTCAAGTTTCAATTCAATATTCGCTTTTAGAAAAAGATTCAAATAACCTCATAAATCAATCGCAAATCACATTTAAGATCGGTGAAGGTTTTAACAAATTGATTGAAAAAGCTATAATAGGAATGAAGGGTGGTGGAATTAGGGTTATCGATATTCCAAACAATTTCTCAACCGGCGATGTCAACTATGATGAATTAATTAAAACTAAAAAAATGATTTATAAAGTTTTATTGATTGTAGCTAACAACACCAACATTTCTGGAGCTAGTTGTGAATAAAAATAGCAATCAAAATCACGAATCTTTCACAAAGTTTCTTTACGATTATTTACCTCTGATAGTTTTTTTTGTTTGTTATAAATTTTCAATAGTTGAAAACAAATTGCTTTTTGCGACTTTATCGATGCTCTTAGCGACCTTTTTAGCTGTAGTATCAAGCTACATCTTAGTTAAAAAAATTCCCAAAGTCGCCACATTTTCTGGTGTTATTCTAGGAGTGTTTTGTGGCTTATCAATTGCCTTTGATAGCGATTATTTTATCAAAATAAAGCCAACGATTATCAATTTAATTTTTGCGATAATTCTGATTTACGGATATTATTTTAATAAACCCATGATGAACTATTTGCTAGGAGAACAAATTAAAATGTCATTTAAAGATTGGCAAACTTTGTCAATGCGTTGGGCGTTATTTTTTGTTGGTCTGGCGATTCTAAATGAAGCTATTTGGAGAAATTTTTCAACCGATTTTTGGGTGCAATTTAAGGTCTTTGGAATGATGACCATTTCAATTATTTTTACAGTTTTTCAAGTTCCATTTATTTTGAAAGCACAATCAAATTTTGTAGAATCTAATAATCAATAATTGAAACAATATTAAGACTATTTATGTCTTCAACTCCCGTTATATAAACAAAATTCTTATCGATTTTGCGAACAATCCCAACCAGAAGACCGGGCGGAACTACATCACCGTCGCTAGATGTAAAAATCTTATCCCCAAGAGCAATTTGATGATTTTTTGGGAGGTATAATATTTCCATAAGGCTATTATTGTTCCCAGCGAGAATACCGCGATTTCTCGTTCTTGAAGCAATAATGGGAATTCTAGAGTTGGTATCTGTGAGAAGCATAATTCGTGATTTATCTTCAAATACTTCGGCAACACGACCAATAACTCCACGATTACCAGTGATTATTTGACCTTCTTTGATATTTCTATTTAAACCTGAATCAATTAATATTTTTTGATTGAAGGCTTGATGAGACATCCCGATTAAGCGCGCTATTTTGTAGTTTTCAGTTTTTGATTTTACGAAATTCAGAGCATTGCGAAGCTCTTTGTTTTCTTGATGAATTGCTAATGTTGTTAAATAATAATTTTGTAACTTAAAAAGCTCTTCTTTAAGTTGAACATTTTCTTTTTTAGCAATTATTAATTTGTTAAAATTAACAAAAACATCAATTGAGGTGTTGATAGGAAAGGATATGATTTTTACAACGGGCCTAGAAATTGAGATGAAGGAGTTGTTGATTTTGTTATTAATTTCTCGATTAAGCTTAGAAGTGATTAGACAAATTATGCAAAGAAAAATAAAAAAAACAGTTTCAATTTTTTTAAACACTAAATTCAAACTGTGTTTAATTATAAGGTTTGACCTAGGCGATGATGAGTCTAAGTAGTTTTGCATTTAAGATTATCGATTAATCTTGTCTAAAGAGTGTGGCCCTGAACATTTTAGTATTCTCTAAAACTTTTCCACAACCATTTACAACGCACAATAGTGGATCTTCGGCAACAAAAACTGGAAGACCAGTGGCTTGCCTGATAACATGATCAAGATTTTTTAATAGCGCGCCACCACCCGATAAAACAATACCTCTTTCAACTATATCTGAAGAAAGTTCTGGGGGAGTGCATTCAAGTGCAACTTTTATAGCATCAACAATTTGTTCGACTGGCTCCATTAAGCTTTCGGCGATTTGTCTTTCGGTTAAAATCATTTCCTTTGGAATACCGTTTGATAAATCTCGACCTTTAACTTCAATCACAAGTCCATCACCTTGCTCTGGAGGGCAGGCGGCGCCAATAGTTTTTTTGATTCTTTCGGCAGTTGATTCACCAATTAGAAGGTTTTGATAGCGACGAATGTAAGAAATAATTGCCTCGTCCATTTTATCGCCACCAACACGAACTGATCGTGAATAAACAATTCCTCCAAGAGAAAGTATGCCAACCTCAGTTGTGCCACCTCCAATATCGACAATCATTGAACCGGTTGGCTCAGTTACGGGAAGATTGGCGCCAATTGCCGCGGCCATTGGTTCTTCAATCAGGTAAACTTCATTTGCACCAGCGCCTTCAGCGGCATCTTGAATTGCGCGTCGCTCAACTGGCGTTGAGCCTGAAGGAACGCAGATTATTACTTGGGGACCAAGCCAACTTTTGGTCTGATTAACTTCGCGGATAAAATGTTTAATCATTTCGGCGGCAACTTTAAAATCAGCTATTACACCGTCTTTTAATGGGCGAATTGCTTCAATTTTGGCTGGAGTTCTGCCCAACATTCTTTTGGCCGTGTTACCAAAAGCGCAAGTAACTGATTTTCCGGATTCATTCAAAACAGCAACGACTGATGGTTCATTTAAAACTACGCCCTGACCACGAACATAGACTAAGGTGTTAGCAGTTCCAAGGTCAATAGCGATATCCTTGGAAGTGAATGAAAATAATTTTGGAAACATATTTCTCCTGAAAGATTTAATTTTTATTTTTTATTTTTTGTAAACAATTTATATAAGCTATTGCAGATGCAACCAAAACATTGGTATCTGCGCCAGTAGCTGAATAAATTCGGTTATCTTGATTAAGACGGACAAGAACATGTGCTTGAGCATCAGTGCCCTCGGTTACAGCTTCAACTTTATAGAGTTCGAGCTTTGCTCCGTGAGGAATAATTTTATCAATTGCAGAGAAAATTGCATCGACTGGACCGTCTTTCGACACAAAACTAATTTGTTCGATAATGGTGTCAATTCTTATTTTTATAAAAATCTTAGCCTCTTTGTTGTTACCGCAATTTACATCCAAATCGAGAAGTTGGTAACGGGCTTGGTTTTCAATGATAGAGCCGTCAATAATCGAGACTAAATCTTCGTTTGATATTTCCTTTTTTTTATCGGCTAAATCTTTGAAGCGCGCAAAGGATTCATTGATAATTTGTTCGGATAAATCATATCCCAATTCCTTAAGTCTGTCTTTAAAAGCTGATCGTCCCGAGAGCTTTCCGAGAGTAAGAGAAGTTTTTTCAATTCCGACCGATTGTGGTGACATTATTTCGTAGGTAGCGCGGTTTTTTAAAATGCCATCTTGATGAATTCCGCTTTCATGGGCGAAAGCATTGGCTCCAACAATTGCTTTGTTGGGCTGAACAACAAAGCCGGTAATATTTGAAACTAATTTAGAAATTCTAGAAATCATAGTGGTGTCGATGTTGCTAGAAAAATTGTAAATGTCGTGGCGAGTTTTTATGGCCATCACAATTTCTTCAAGCGCAGCGTTACCAGCTCTTTCGCCAATACCATTTATTGTACATTCAATTTGTCTAGCACCAGCTCGTAAAGCGGATAAAGAATTTGCTATAGCCAAACCTAAATCATTGTGACAATGTGCCGAAAGTACTGCCTTATCGATGTTTGTAACGCTATTTTTAATAGCCGAAATTAAAGCAAAATATTCGTCAGGAGTCGTGTAACCAACTGTATCGGGAATGTTGATGGTAGTAGCTCCAGAGGCTATTGCTGTTTCGATGGCTTTAAACAAAAAATCATGTTCTGAGCGAGTTGCATCTTCGGCGGACCAATCAACTTCATCACAGTTATTTCTTGCATAACTAACGCTGTCTTTGATGGCTTCTAAAACTTTATCGGAGGACATTTTTAATTTGAACTCCATGTGAATTGAAGAAGTGGCAATAAAAGTATGAATGCGTGATTTTGTTGCACCCTTGAGGGCTTTGGCAGTAATTTCTATGTCATGTTTTTTGGCACGAGCTAACCCGCAAATAGTAGAATTTTTGATTGTGTTAGCAATTCTATTAACTGCTAAAAAATCTCCATCAGAAGCAACTGGAAATCCAGCTTCAATTACATCAACTCCCATTTTTTCGAGGTTTTTTGCAATTAATAATTTTTCTTCGATATTCATGGTTGCGCCAGGGGCTTGCTCTCCATCACGAAGAGTGGTATCAAAAATTATTATTTTTTCGGTTGCCATTTGTATTTTTTTGGGAGTTTTAGCACAAATTTTTTTGAGTTTACTTTCAAGAAAGAATCGTTTAATTCTTTGAATTTGCTCGTCAAAATAATAAAGTCAAAAAAGTCAAAATCAATTCAAAATTTTTAATAATGCCGACAGAAAAAATAATTATAGATATTATATCAGTAGCTACTCCCTGTTTGGTTGAAGATAATAAAAAAATTAAAAAATTATTGGAAAAAAATAATTTAGAATGGAACTTTTTCAATGAAAATTTAGTTTCGATTAAAGAAGTGAGTAATGATTTTTTTGCTAATTGTTCGGCGATTGAAAGATTCAAAAATTTTAAAAATGCTTGCGAAAATCCAGATTCAAAAATTATTTGGTGTAATCGCGGAGGATATGGCAGTGCAGATATATTACCTTTTTTATATAAAATGCCGAAGCCAAAAAATAAAAAAATTTTAATTGGTTTTAGCGATATAGTTTCAATAGCTTCATACGTTCAAAAAAATTGGGGATGGCAAGTTATATGCGCACCAATGCTATATCAAATAGCTAACAATAAGGTTTCTAAGGCATCGCAACAAATAATTTTTGATTTAGTAAAAGGTAAAATTAATCAATTAAAATATAAAATTAAACTTCTCAAGGGCGCTCCTAAAGACCTAAATTCAGATGTTGTGGGAGGTTGTGTGAGTGTTTTATCGGGAAATTTTGCAACTAAAAATCAACTTAATTGGCGTAATAAAATTTTATTTTTAGAAGATGAGGGTGAAGATGGCGAAAGGTTGGATAGATATTTCACTCAAATTGCTTTTATGATCAATGAGACCGCTAACAAGCCTAAGGCCATTTTGCTTGGAAATTTTAAAATGAACAACGAATTTGGTGACCCTAAATTAGAAAAAATTAATATCGCGATAGAAAGATTTTGCGATAAGATTAATAAAATAAATATTTGGCAAGAATCTGAGGGTTTGTTGGGCCACTCGTTTGAACAAAAACCTCTGCTACTGGGTGCAAAAACTCAAATAGTATCTAACGGAGAGTTGGTGCAAAAATTAATTTGAGTTTTTTTTCTGAAAATTTAAAAATGTCGAATCATTAAGCAAAATATATTTATAAAATCTAATTTTTATTGGTCACCACTGATATTTTTTCAATCAAAAGTTTAATTAGATTCTAAAATTCCTAACCATAATTTTTTTAACGTGACTTCTGCTACACAAACCAAAGAAATGACCATTAATTTTGGTCCACAACATCCGGCTGCGCACGGGGTTTTGCGCCTAATTCTAGAAATGGATGGTGAGGTTATTACTCGTGCTGATCCTCATATTGGATTGCTTCATCGTGGCACCGAAAAATTAATCGAATACAAAACCTATCTTCAAGCTGTTCCGTACTTTGACAGGCTTGATTATGTTTCGCCCATGTGCCAAGAGCATGCTTACGCTATTGCGGTTGAAAAACTTCTGGGATGTAAAATACCTCCGCGTGCTCAGTATATTCGGGTTATGTTTTCTGAAATCACTCGTCTTCTCAATCACATCATGGCTATAACAACTCAAGCACTTGATGTCGGAGCAATGACACCGCTATTATGGATGTTTGAAGAGCGTGAAAAAATGATGGGTTTTTATGAAAAGGTTTCAGGCTCAAGAATGCATTCGGCCTATATCAGACCGGGTGGAGTTCATCAAGATTTACCAGCTGGTTTAGTCGATGAGATTTCTAAATTTGTTAATGAATTTCCAAAAAAAATTGCCGACATGGAAAATCTCTTAACTGAAAATCGTATTTTTAAACAAAGATTAGTTGGTATTGGTCTTGTTTCCAAACAGCAAGCTTTAGATTGGGGTTTTTCTGGTCCAATGATCAGAGGTTCAGGAATTGCCTGGGATTTGCGCAAGAGTCAGCCTTATGAAATATATGCAGACTTAGATTTTGACATTCCAATTGGCAAAAATGGCGACTCTTACGATCGATATTTGGTTAGGGTTCAAGAAATGCATGAATCGATCAAAATTATCAAACAATGTCTTCATAAAATTCCCAAAGGTGAAGTAATTACTGATGATAAAAGAGTTGCTCCACCAAAAAGAGCAGACATGAAATCATCGATGGAAAGTATGATCAACCACTTCAAATTGTATACCGAAGGATATCACGTGCCAGCCGGAGAGGCTTATGGATGTGTTGAGGCGCCAAAAGGTGAATTTGGTGTTTATATAATTTCTGATGGTTCTAACAAACCTCACCGTTGTAGAGTTCGTGCCCCCGGATTTGCTCATCTTCAAGGTCTTGAATTCATGGTTAAGGGCCATTTATTGGCCGACGTGGTTACAGTTATTTCCACCCAAGATATAGTTTTTGGAGAGGTTGATAGATAGAGTTTGACAATTGTTTTTCAAAACATAACATGCTGGCCTTCTTTCAAATTAGCACAAAAACGTTAATTTTTTATAACCAAATCCTTCAAAAAAATTTATTTTCAAAATTTTAATTTTTAAACATTTTAATTTTTAAACCGCATTTATTTCTACGATGAAAATCTACAATTCAATTAAATCAGCTAAAAAAAGAGACAAAAACTGTAAAGTTGTTCGCAGAAAAGGTCGTCTTTATATTATAAACAAAGTAAATCCTCGTTTCAAAGCTCGCCAAGGTTAGTCTTAATTTTTTATAAAGATGAGTGATCTTGTTAATAAAATAAGACTTGGCACTCGGGCAAGTCGTCTTGCGCTTGCGCAGGTTGCCGAAATTCATCTTTTAATTGCCGAACACTTTCCCCGAATTGCAATAGAAATCGTTCCGATCACAACATCTGGAGATAAAATACTCGATAAAAATCTAGCCGAAATTGGTGGCAAAGGCTTGTTTATTAAAGAGCTTGAAGAGGCTTTAATTTTTAATCAAATAGATATCGCAGTTCATTCTGCTAAAGATGTGCCTCCTTTACTTCATGAACAAACCGAGATTTTAGCGTTTACCAACAGGTTTGATCATCGCGATTGCTTTATATCAAATAAATATCCCTCGTTTAATAAACTCCCAAAAAACGCTATTATTGGTACTTCTTCGGCACGTCGTAAAGCCTTTATTTTAAAGCAACGACCCGATATTAATGTAATTAACTTTCGGGGCAACATCGATACGCGCCTAAATAAAATATTTGACAATGAGGTCGATGGTGCAATTTTAGCTGTTTCGGGTTTATTGCGTTTGGGTAAAGAAAATAAAATTCAGCATGCATTTGAAGTGTCGCAAATCGTTCCGGCTGGAGGTCAAGGGGCCCTTGCTTTGCAGGTGCGTAAAAGCGACCATCATCTAGCCAATATTTTGCAAAAAATTAATCACCTCGAAACTCAAATTTGTGTGAATACCGAAAGATCGTTTTTGCGTGAACTTGGTGCGAGTTGCACAACCCCAGTCGGTGCCTACGCTTACATTGAAAATAATAAACTTTTTTTCAAAACTGCTATAATCGATTACGATGGAAGTGAGATTTTTGAAGCCAATTTTAAATGCAAAGTTAGTCTTGATGAGGGTATTAAAATCGGGATAAAAGCTGGCATAGAAACTAAGCGAAAAGCACAAAAATTGCTTAAAAAAATTATACAAAATTAGCAATGAAATCGATAAAAAATTTTTTATTAAAAAATAATTTTGATTATTTTTTATTGCCGAATTCGAACGAATTTTTTCTTGAATACCTACCCAAAAATCACAAAAGAATAGAATTTATTTCCGGCTTTACTGGTTCAAACGCCACAATTATTTTTGGCCAAGATAAAAATTACTTTTTTACTGACGGACGTTACATAATTCAAGCTCAAAAACAAATCGACATCGATCAGTATGAAATCATAAATATCGCCGACAAGACTCCACTTGAGTGGTTAAAAGAGAATTTAAATTCACAACATAATTTGGCGGTTGATCCAAAATTATTAAGTAAAAATTTCATCGATGAATGTGATAAATTTCTTACAAAAATTACTTTTGTTCATAAAAATCCTATTGATGAATTATGGATTGAAAGGCCCAATATAAACAATAATGAAGCCTATTCTTGTTCAGAAAATATTGTTGGCGAAAGCGTTTCTTCAAAAAAACAAAAAGTTTTAGCCTCATTAAAATATGACGGAATCTTTATTTCCAAGCCTGAAAATGTTAATTGGCTTTTGAATATCAGAGGCGGTGATATTGACAATACTCCGCTTTTTATTACTCAAGCACTATTATTTAAAGATGGCAAAATGATAGTATTTTGCGATAAATCCAGAGTTGGCAAATTAAATCTTGAAAGTGTTGATTTTGTTGATTTTGTAGAGATTGAAAGCTATTTCAAAAATTTTATTCAAGCTAAAATTTCTATTCAAACCGATTTTAAAACTACTAATTATTGGATTTATGAAGTTTTCGAGAAAAATAATTTAAAAATCTTCCACCAAACTTGCCCACTTGAGAAGCTTAAATCAATTAAAAATTCAGTTGAAATTAATGGTTCTCGGAGCTCGCATTTTTATGATGCCATAGCAGTTACAAAGTTTTTGATTTGGTTTAAAAATTCTCAAAAAAATTCCCAAAAAATCTCTGAAATCTCGGCTGAACAAAAATTATTTGAATTTCGACAAGATTGCCCTCATTTTTTATATCCGAGTTTTGAAACAATTTCTGGTTTTGAGTCCAATGGAGCAATCATACATTATCGCGCAACCCCATCGACCGATAAACAAATTGTTGGTAATTCTTTATATTTGGTTGATTCGGGTGGACAATATTTTGGTTCTCAATTTTGCGGAACAACTGACATTACAAGAACTATGTTGGTCGGAAAACCCAGTGAGTCGATGATTGGTGATTATACGCGAGTTTTGAAGGGGCATATAGCTTTGGCGCGAGCTATTTTTATGCGCGGAACAACTGGTTCACAACTTGATATTCTTGCGCGCTACCATCTTTGGCAAGCGCAAAAAAATTATGATCATGGCACTGGTCACGGGGTAGGAAGTTTTTTATCGGTTCATGAAGGACCTTGTTCAATTAGTAAAAATTCTCATGTTCCACTTGAGGCGGGTATGATTTTGTCAAATGAGCCTGGGTATTATGAAGAGGGGCAATACGGTATTCGTTTAGAAAATTTGATGCTCGTTATTGATCATAACGAAAAATTTTTAGGATTTGAAACTCTTAGTTTAGCACCTTTTGATCTTGATTTGATTGATTTTAGGATGCTCACATATCCAGAAAAAAAATGGCTAAAAGAATATCACCAAAAAATCTTGCTAGTCATCGGTAATCATTTATCAGCGCATGAAATGGCAAGTTTTATAGAGTTTTTTGGCATCTGGAAAATCGATAATTATTTAACAATATCTTAAAAACAGTCTTTCAAAATCATAAAACCTTAAAAAAATTTTTAACCACAAGTTATTTAGTTAGAAATTTTAGTATTTTTAAGGTCATTTAAGTTTTGTAGAAATCAAGTGCCCAATTATTTCGGCTAACTGAATTTTTGAAATTTTTGAAAAATCGCGGTGACCATTTTTATCAACTATAAATCCTTGCGTTTGCTCATTACCAAAGATTTTGCCGTTTTCGATGTCATTGGCAATAATCAGATCGCAATTTTTAGAGATTAACTTTTGTTGAGCATTTAGAAGTAAATTTTCGCTTTCGGCACAAAATCCGACAACTAATTTTGGACGATTTAAATTGGTGCCAACATGATGAAGAATATCTGGATTGCGCTCGAGTTCAAGAGTTAGAGAAGGCTGAGAAGATTTTTTAATTTTATGTGATGAGTAATTTTTTACTCGATAATCAGCGACTGCCGAACAACCAATGAAAGCATCAACTTTTACTAAAGATTTGAGTGAATCATCAACAGCTTTGAACATTTCTTGTGCAGAATTAATTGAAATAACGCTTTTTACCGGAAAGTTTATTTGTTGAGAAATGTTGCCAGCAATAATTGTCAAATTGGCCCCCATTTCAGATAATTTCTGTGCGATATAAAGAGCTTGTTTGCCCGAAGACTTATTGCCGATAAATCGAACTGGATCAATTGGCTCATGAGTGGCTCCGGCAGTAATAATAATATTTTTGTTGGACAGAATATTTTGGTTGTCAAAAAAATTAGTAATTTTATCAAAAATATCTTGAGGCGCAGACATTTTGCCAAAACCTTCTTCGCCACATGCCAAAATATCTTTTTGAGGTTCAATCATGATTGAACCCTGGCGAATAAGGGTTTGAATATTGTTTTGTGTTGCGCCATTAAGCCACATTTTTTCATTCATAGCGGGTGCAAAAATTAGTTTTTTATTGCTGGCTAATATGGTTGATGAAGCAAGGTCATCGGCATAGCCATTGGCAATTTTAGCGATAAAATCAGCGCTTGCGGGTGCAACTATTAATAAATCATTATGGCGCGATAAGTTGATATGTCCCATAGCGGTTTCGTCATCAACGCTAAATAAATCATCGTAAGTCTTGGTTCCAGAAATCGCCGAAACTAGTAAAGGAGTTATAAACTCTTTAGCGCCCTTGGTAAGAATGCAATTAACTTCAAATGAAGCTTTTTTGAGTAAGCGTATTAATTCAATTGATTTGTAACAGGCTACGCTTCCGGTGATTATTAATAAAATTTTTCGATTATTCATAAATCCTTAAATTTAACACTTAAAAATTTTTCGAGTTTTTTCGGTAATTACGCGTCCACGAGGGGTTTTTTCGATAAAACCTTGTTGGATTAAATAAGGCTCGATTGAATCTTCAACGGTATCTTTTTCTTCGCTAATTGCCGATGAAATAGTTTCTATTCCAACGGGGCCTCCGCGATAATTTTCGGCAATAAAGCGCAAATAGCGTATGTCGGATGAGTCAAGGCCATTTTGGTCAATTTCTAATTGAGTTAGAGCGTGATCAGCTATTTGTTGATTAATGGTTTCGAGTTTTGCATTAATTGCAAAATCGCGAACTCTTTTGAGAAGGCGGATAGCAATTCTAGGAGTTCCACGAGCGCGTTTGGCGATCTCTTTGCAAGCTAGTATTTCGATACCGATATTTAAGATTTTACTATCTCTTTTGATTATTTGTTCGAGTTCGTTTATATCGTAAAAGTTGATTCGCATTGGTATGCCGAAGCGGTCTTTTAAGGGGTTGGCAATTGAACCAAGTCGAGTCGTTGCCCCAACCAAAGTGAATTTAGGTAAATCGATTTTTATGGCTCGAGCCGAAGGTCCTTCGCCAATAATTATATCGAGTTTAAAGTCTTCCATTGCCGAATATAAAACTTCCTCAACATTTTTGTTGAGACGATGAATTTCATCTATAAACAAAATGTCGCCAGCTTGAAGATTAGTTAAGATTGAGGCGAGATCGCCAGATTTAGAAATGACGGGGCCAGAAGTGCTTTTAAAACCAACTCCCATCTCATGAGAAATAATTTGTGCCAAAGTAGTTTTACCAAGCCCCGGAGGGCCATAAAATAGCGTGTGATCAAGGCTATCACCCCGACTTTTAGCGGAGTTGAGAAAAATTTCTAAATTTTCTTTGAGTTTTTGTTGACCAATAAATTCAGATAAAAAACTTGGACGCAAAAAACTCTCATTTTTGTCATCATCAATTTTATGTGGATTGAGCTGAATGTTTTGTTCGGTCATTAATTTAGATAAGTGAAAATTGCGTTTAAAATTGTGTTTAAAATTGAGTTTATTGCAAACTTATTGGTAGAAATTATACGCCATTTTATTTTAAAGTAAAGTTCGGTGGCCGTGTTTCTATGACTAGAGTTTGTTGGCGATAATTGAGAATTTCAATTTTAAATGAATGAAGGCAAAGACGAGGAAAAATATTTTTAAAATCTACTTTTTTGCCCCCATATTTAATATCGTTCAAAATCGGATGACCAATCTCTTTGCAATGAACGCGCAATTGGTGGGTCCGCCCTGTTATTGGGTTGAGTTCGAGTTGCGTAAAATCGTTAAAATTTTTAATAACACGATAATTCGTAATGGCTTTTTTGCCAAATTCAAAATCTGCTTGAACTTTTTCATTTTTTCCGAGCATCTGTTTGGCAAGAGGAATATCGATGGTTCCAAAGTTTTTTTTAACATGCCCTAAAACCAATGCAATGTAAGTTTTACGAATTGTTTTGTTTTTGAAAGCTTCAACTAAAAGTTCTGAGCTGTGGTTATTTTTTGCAATCAGCAAAACCCCGCTAGTATCTTTGTCGAGACGGTGCACTAAATGATATTTTTTGAGCTTGACGTAATCATCAACCGAAATATCGATAAGGCTACCACCTTGAGTTGCCAAGCCAGATGGCTTATCGATTGCGATAATATTTTCATCTTCAAAAATAATATTTTGCCAAAATTTTTTTTGTTTTTCGATTGAGATATTGGGTTTTGAGAGCAGATTTTGTTTTCGAAGATTGAGTTTTTCAAAAATCGAGATTTGGTCGCCGATGTTTAACTTATCACTAATTTGAGCTTTTTTGTTGTTAATTTTAACCTTTTTTTCACGAATTATTTTTTGAGATAATGAAAACGAAATATCAAATTTTTTACACAAAAATTTATCAATTCTTTGAGAATTGTGTTCATCACTTACGATGATTGATAACATTATGGAAAAATAATTTTTGTTACGTGAAAACTCACAGCTAAGATGCTTACCGATAAAAAAATCGATAAAAATGCATAACCAACCGCAATTAAAACATTGCCGGAATTAAATAGTCGAAAAAAATCCAATGAAAACGCTGAGAATGTTGTGAAGCCCCCGAGAATCCCTGTTAAAAAAAAGTGTTTAATTTGACTAGATGACTCATCAAAATTTCTGATAATGAAATAATAAGCTATGCCAGCAAACATTGATCCGACAACATTGACAGTAAATGTCCCAACCGGAAACTTGCCAAAAATATGTTCAAATCCTTTGCATGATTTGATAAAAATTTCAGAGACTGAAAAGCGCATTACTGAGCCAATTGCGCCTCCCAATGCAACTAGAAAAATATTGTACAACATTTTAATTATAAAAATTTTTTGAGCTTATGGACTAAATCAGTTTTTTCCCACGAAAAACCCCCATCATTATCTGGCTCGCGACCAAAATGCCCATACGAAGAGGTTCTTCGATATATCGGCTTGTTTAATTGTAAATAATTTCTTATGCCTCGAGGAGATAGATCTACCAGTTCTTGGATAATTTTTACCAACTCTGGTTCTAACATTCCTGATTTTGAAGAATTATGAGTATTTATAAAAAGTGATAATGGTTGAGAAATTCCAATCGCATAAGCAATTTGTAAAGTGCATTTCGAAGCCAAGCCCGAAGCCACAATATTTTTAGCTAGATATCTTGCCATATAAGCAGCAGAACGATCAACTTTAGTTGGGTCTTTACCAGAAAAAGCTCCTCCACCATGAGGAGATGCTCCGCCATATGTATCAACAATGATTTTTCGACCAGTCAAACCAGCATCGCCATCGGGACCTCCAATAACAAAATTACCGGTTGGATTAACAAGAAATTTATCTTCAGGGCACATCCAGCCTTCTGGCATAGTCGCTTTAACAATTGGGTATATAATTTCGCGGACTTTTTGTTGCGTGTAGCCTTGAGGATGTTGAATTGAGACTAAAATATTGTCAGCACCAACGGGTTTTTGATCAACATATTTTAGGGTTATTTGACTTTTGGCATCGGGCCCTAATCGGGGAATTTTTTGTTGACGAACTTCGCTAAGAATATTTTGTAAAATTCGATGAGCATAAAAAATTGTTGCTGGCATTAACGCCGAGGTTTCGTCGCATGCATATCCAAACATGATTCCTTGATCGCCAGCACCCTCATCTTTATTGATATTAGCATCTACTCCCCGAGCAATATCTGGAGATTGGGAATGAAGTAAATTGGTAATTTCAACATTTTTCCAATTAAAGCCGTCTTGCTCGTAGCCAATATCTTTGATGGTTTGGCGGACTATATTTTCAAAGTCGTTTTTAGCAATTTCGGGCGCGCGAATTTCGCCACCAATTATTACTCGATTAGAAGTCGCAAAGGTCTCAATTGCCAATCTAGATTGATTATCTTTAAACAAATACGCATCGACTAGGCTATCAGAAATTTGGTCACAAACTTTATCTGGATGCCCTTCGGAAACTGATTCTGAGGTGAATAAGTAATTGCTAAACATGATAAATAATTGATTTTAAATTATGGAAGGCTTTCCAAAAATTTTTAAGAAATTAGAAGGATTTTAAATAACCAATACGAAATGTTGTGTAATTGGCATCAAGTAGTCCAATTCTTCCGGCGTAGCGTTGAGCTGATAAGCGAATAAAATCACCACCTAGAGGAGAAACTTGCGCTCCAATTCCGTATAAAAACATAGTTTGATGAGATTTTTTTTCAACTTTTGCACCACCGGTTGGAGTATAATGGAGCTTACTGCCAATGTCAACAATCCCACCTTCAAAAAATAATTCAGCTCTTTTTGTAATAATTGGCAAAAATAGCAAGGTTGTAGCGTTGAATTGATCTGATTTATATTTTGCTTTATCTCGAAGAGATTGAAAGCCATTTAAACCATCGTTTTTAAGAGAAGTTTGTGACCAATTTAAATTAAATCCTAAGTATTTTCCGATCCGAAGATGTCCACCAAAAGCAATATCATCGAATTGTTTTAGGCTTGCGACAAAATCATTTTGGTTTTTAAAATCCGAATTAATTGATTTGTGAGATAAAGCAGATTTACTGAGTTCGACAGTTATAAAAGTGTCGGCTAATGGGCTCAGGATCCCAGCTTTGGCAATTGACATTTCAAAAAAGAGAATCGACAAAATAGTAAGAAATTTTTTCATGCTATGTGAAATTTGTAATTAATAATTTTGCTAAAATTGGTAAGTTGTCGAGAGCTTTTAAAAAAAGCGAAGTTAATTCACAAGATTTTATATAACAAGATTAATTCGGGCAATAACTTCGGTTTTTCCTAAAATATCAACAACATCGAAGATTCCACCAGCAGAGGCTGATGAAAAGGTAAGTGCGATTCTGAGAACCGGACCAAAATCTTTAATTTTTAAATTATGTTGTTTACAAAAATTATCTAATGAATTTTTGATATTATCGTGGTTCCAATCTGTAATTTGTTCAAAAATAATTTTTAAATTTCTTAAAATTTCAATTTTTTCATCGATAATTTTTGTGTCTGTTGAATTAATTTCGTTACGAAAATTTTCTTGATAAACTTGGCATATCTCAGCCAATTGCGTTAAGAGTTCTACTTTTTCTTTTGAAAAATTGATAACTTTTAATAGTTTTAATTTTTCATTGTCAGAAAATGTTAGTAATTGTTGATTTTTAATCAAAACAATTAGTTCTTCGCTAGATTTATTTTTAATATAATTTTTGTTTAAAAAATTTAGTTTTGCAAAATCAAAGCGAGATGGTGATTTGCCAATATTTTTTATGTCAAAAAGCTCAATTGCTTGTTGATCAGAAATTATTTCGTCATTGCCGTGAGACCATCCAAGCCTGAGAAGATAATTGCGCATTGCTTCGGGTAAATATCCCATATTTTTGTATTCGATTACTGAAGTAGCGCCATGCCTTTTTGACATTTTGGCGCCATCTTGACCATGAATTAGAGGAATATGAGCGAATTTTGGAATATTCCAACCCATTGCCTCATAAATAATTTTTTGGCGAAATGCATTAGTAAGGTGGTCGTCACCGCGAATAACGTGAGAAATTTCCATGTCATGATCATCAACAACAACTGCCAACATATAGGTAGGAGTGCTATCGTTTCTGAGTAATACTAGATCATCAAGTTCAGAATTTTTGACTTCAATTTTACCTTGAACCAAATCATCAATGATTGTTGAGGCATCTTGAGGTGCTTTGATTCGAATAACTGGTTTAATAGTTGATGATTGCGAAAGTGATTTATTGCGCCATGGGCTTTTAAAACGAAAAATCTCACCTTTTTTTTCAGCAAATTGTCGCATTTCTTCAAGTTCTTCGCTTGAAGTGTAACATAAATATGCTCGATTATTTTCAAGAAGTTGATGGGCGATCGAAATATGGCGATCAACATTGTGGGATTGAAGAACATAATTTTCATCATGATTTAGTCCAAGCCAATTAAGGCCTTCGATAATTGCAGTAATGGCTTCAGGACTTGAGCGCTCTTTATCGGTATCTTCGATTCTCAGTAAAAATTTTCCATTGTTGTGTTTAGCAAAGAGAAAATTAAAGAGTGCAGTTCGGGCGCCTCCGATATGAAGATAACCAGTTGGTGAGGGAGCAAATCTAACAATTACGGACATGAAAATAACTAAAAAAATTAACTAAAAAATGTAATAAAATTAATAAATTTCAAAAATAATAATTATTAGAATTTTAATTTATTGACTTTGGATTTTAACAATAGCAAATTAAAAAAAACAATTTTTTATCCGATGACAAAACCTATTACTCCCAACAAGCCGGCCCAAAATACTGCCCAAATGCCGAATTCATCTGGCCCAGATATCGGAAGCAAATTGCTTGAAAAAAAAGTTATTTCTGAAGATCAGTTAAACATTGCTATTAAAGAACGCGAAAGACTTGCAAATGCCAAAAGTTTAGGTGTGATTTTGGTTGATATGGGATTCGTTTCCGAAGGTGCTTTGGGAGAAATCTTAAATGAATCAGCCGGTATCAAAAAGTTTGATCTAAAAGCCTCAATTGTTGATTCAAAATTAGTAAAAAAAATCCCTAAAGATTTCGCAGTTCACAATAAATTAATACCAGTTTCTCATACTTCAGATTCAATTTTAGTTGCGATGGTTGATGTTTTTGACATCATAGCCATTGATCAAATGCGTAGGTTTTTTCCACCAAATTTTAGAATAGACCCAGTCTTCGTTGCCGAAACTGAGATCATGCAAGCTATTGACCAATATTACGACTACGAGATGTCTATCGAGGGTATCTTGAAAGAAATCGAGAGTGGTGGTGCAGCAAAAATGAATGATGAGACCCAGCTTCGAGGTGATTATAAAAGTCCAATGGTGCGCTTAGTTGATGCTGTTTTAAACGATGCTGTTCACCACGGTGCCTCAGATTTGCACTTTGAACCAGAGGCGCAGTTTTTGCGGATTCGATATAGAATTGATGGTAAAATGGTGCAAATACGAAGCATTCACAAAGATTACTGGTCAGCAATTGCGGTGCGAATTAAGATTATGTCGGGTATGAATATCGCCGAAACCAGAAAGCCACAAGATGGTCGTATTGAAGCCGAAATTTTGGGAAGAAAAATTGACTTTCGCGTATCAACTCAGCCTACAATTAATGGTGAAAATATTGTTATGCGTATTCTTGACGAAAAGCAGTCAGTTATGACGCTTGATAAATTGGGATTTTCTGAGCATTGCATAAATATTCTAAAAAAAATTGTTAAAAGACCAGAGGGTGTTGTGATCTTGACGGGTCCAACTGGCTCTGGTAAAACCACAACTCTATACACCGTACTAAACTACATAAACTCGATTGATAAAAATATCATGACTCTTGAAGATCCGGTGGAATATCACATACCACTCATTCGTCAATCGAATATTAAAAGCGATATTGGTATGGATTTTGCAACGGGAATTAAAGCTATTCTTCGTCAAGATCCAGATGTTGTTTTAGTCGGTGAGATTCGTGATAAAGAAACTGCTATTACAGCTATACAAGCAGCTATGACGGGTCACCAAGTATATAGCTCTCTTCACACTAACGATGCTTTAAGTGCTATTCCACGTCTTATGAATATTGGTGTACCAAACTATTTAATGTCAGGTTCATTAATTGGGATAATTGCTCAAAGACTTGCTAGAAAATTATGCAGTCATTGTAAAGTTGAAGTCCCAATTGACGATTTTGAAAAAAAACTACTTGGAAACCGTTTTGCTTCAGTTACAAAATTATATAAAGCTGTGGGTTGTGAAAAATGCTCTGGAACTGGCTATAGAGGTCGTATGGCGGTTTCAGAAATTTTACCTTTTGATCGTGAGCTAGATGAAATGGTTGTTCAAGGAAAAACCCGCAAAGATATGCATAAATATGCCCTCGAACAAGGTTTTATTCCTATGGTCGAAGATGGTCTTGAAAAAGTTGTTCAAGGTTCAATAGATTTAAAAGAATTAGTTAGGGTTGTTGACTTGACAGACAGAATGTAGTTACTAGATTGTTGGGCCGGTGATATATTAATCCTTTTTTTCTTGTCATGAAATCAGCTACATTTTTATCTAAATTAAATCGTCAAAATTTGATTCCACAAGAATTGCTTCAAGAAAAGCCATATGTTGAAACCACCAATCAAATTGAAGTCAGTGTTTGGCCTGAATTTATCGACAAAAAAACTAGCGTTTTGGGGGATTTGTTTATTTGGGCTTATCATGTGCGCATTGTCAACAAAAGCGCCACCGAAATAAAGCTTATAGGGCGTTTTTGGCGAATTATTGATGAATGTGGCAATGTTCAAGAAATTGAAGGTGAGGGTGTGGTTGGAGAACAGCCGGTAATTCTTCCTAACTCATCTTATCAATATTCAAGCGGAGTTCATCTTAAATATCCATCGGGCATAATGTCAGGAAAATATCGCATAAAAAAACTTAATAACGACGAAGTTATTGAAATAAAAATCCCCAATTTTTCTTTAGATATTCCGAGTGCTAAAAAAATTCTTAACTAAATAATGATTGCTTTAGTTTTTGATTGCTCATCCTCAATGTCGATTGCTCTTATAAAAAATAATACAATTCTTCAGGAAAAATTTTTTGAACACCAAGCAAAGCATTCGGAGTTATTAATTCTTGAGATTAATAAAATCTTAATTCAGCACGGTTACGATTTTAAGGATTTAGATCTGGTATTAGTCACCAATGGTCCAGGAAGCTATACGGGTTTAAGAGTGTCTTTGTCAGCACTAAAAATGCTAAAAATTGGATTAAAAATTTCATGTTTAACCATTAATTCTTGTGCAGTTATTGCTCAAAAATACATCAATCAACATCCGCATATTAAAGTTGCAATCCAAGGTAATGTTGGAGAAATATATTTTGCCGAATATCAAAGAAAAAATAACACTGTTCAAGAACTTATTAGGCCTTTAATTACCGATGTTGATGAGGTTTATAAAAACTTAAAAAATGATGACTTTTTGTGCGGTTCGGCCAATAATTTATTCACAAATCATAGTTTAAAATCCAATTCTTTAGATTTAATTTTAGCGCGAGATATTTGGATTTTGGGTGAAAAAAATCTAAATTATGTTGGGGTTAACCAAATCAACTTTAACGAAGATATTTTATTTGACCAAATTGCACCATTATATTTGCGAGATCCAAAAATATCTGTTAGAAAATAAATAAGTTTTTTAGAAATATTAAAAATTCAGAAGAAAAATAATTTTTAAGATCTAATTTTGATTTGAAGTTTTTTTGAAGAATTGTAAAAATTTTTGGAGGCCAGGGCCGGAATCGAACCGGCGCATAGAAGCTTTGCAGGCTTCTGCATTACCACTTTGCTACCTAGCCTTTGAAGCAAAAGAACGATCAGTTTAACAAAAATGCAAACTAAAAATCAAGATAACATTTATTGAATCAATCATTTCTTAAAAATATCGAAAAATGAAATCAAAAAATTCTAACAATAAATTATACAAACAAAATTTTGTTAACACGCCAGAGCGTCTTGAGTTAAAAAAATATTTTGATATTTGTCTTCATTCTGCACAAAAATTGCGCAAACAAATCAAAAACTCTGAAATATTATCGTTAAATATTGTTCAACAAAATGACGATTTAAAAGAGTTTAAAAAACTTGCTAAATTATCCGAAGGGTACAAAAAAGTTATTATTTTGGGAGTTGGTGGTTCTAGTCTTGGTGGCAAAACTTTATGTTCACTTAAATTCCAAAATAGAATTGAATTTATCGAATCAATTGATCCAGTCACAATCAATAATCAAATCAAAAACATCGATTTTAAAAACACTTTTTTCATTGTTATTAGCAAGTCGGGCGAAACCATCGAAACTATTTGCCAAACTCTAATCATCATTGAGCAATTTAAGCTTACAAAAATCAAAAATTTCGGGCAACATTTTATTTTTATTACCGAATCAAAAAATAATTCGATCGCCAAAATTGCCCAAAAAATTAACGCCAAAATCGCTTCTCATCCAACTAAAATTGGTGGTCGATATTCATGTTTTTCGATTGTTGGATTATTGCCATCTATAATTGCCGGAGTTGATGTAGCCAATATTCGTGATGGAGCAAATTTGATGCTAGAGAGTTTTTTGCGTGATGACGAAATTATTTTATCCTCGGCTCTCCAACTCAAACTCTATGAACAAGGCTATATCAATAATGTTATTATGCCTTATATTGATGATTTCAAAAATTTTACCGATTGGTATCGACAACTTTGGGCCGAATCTCTTGGCAAAAATTCTTTTGGTTCAACTCCAATAAATTCGATGGGAACCGTTGACCAGCATAGCCAATTGCAACTTTATCTTGAAGGAAATCGCGATAAATTTTTTACTTTTTTGATTTCTAAAAATCATAAAAATGATTTTAAGATTAAGGATATAAAGGGATGCGAAACGCTATTTGGTAACAAAAATTTGTCGAAAATTTTGCAAATCGAATATCAAACAACTATCGAAGTTTTAAATCAAAAAAAATTGCCGATCCGAACTATTGAGATTTCTGAGGTTAACGAAAAAACTATTGCGAGTTTAATGATGCAAATGTTTCTTGAAACCATAATTATAGCCTATGCAAAAAAAATTAATCCTTTTGATCAGCCAGCGGTTGAGCTTAGAAAAAATTTAGCGAAAGAAATCTTAAAAAAGAATTAATCTTTGTTCATGTTTACGCCAAAAATCATAAAAAGTTTAGTCCAAATTTATAAAAAAAATCCTTTAAAGATTTTACTAATTATTGCTTTTTTGAGCTCCTTTTTGGCACTTTTTATGGCCTATATTTCGCAATATTTTTTTGGTTTAGAGCCTTGCATTTTATGTTATTATCAACGCAAACCTTTTTTTGTTATAATCGCGATTTCTTTTTTAGCGCTTTTGTTGAAGCCAAAAAAATATTTAAAAATTGCCACAATTTTTTGTGCGCTACTTTTTTTAACAAACGCCATAATTGCATTTTACCATTCAGGAGTTGAGCTAAAGTGGTTTGATGGTCCAAAAATTTGTGCAACACAAGATCTAGAAAACATATCTGATTTAGAGCAACTAAGGCAAGCAATCCTATCAACTAAGGCGATAAAGTGCGATGAACCGCAATTTTATTTTTTAAAATTAACGATGGCGAATTGGAATTTTCTTTATTCCGCTGGGTTATTTTTATTAATACTGGCAATTTTAATTCAAGAAAAATTATCTAAAAAATATGAAACAAAATAAACCGCAAACAATTGAGCAAATCGCGCAAGAAGTATACAAAATTTCAGGTCAAGAAGCTCTAAAAAGTTTTGCTAAGATTATTTTTATCGCCGGTGGAATTGCCGGTGGAATTGATGAAAAACAAGAATCTGCATTAAATTTTAATGATGAGTTAGCAAAAAAAATTCTTAATACGGAGTTACCTCTAGCAGAACTTGACGCGCGCTTTCAAAGCAATATTTATAACAAATATCGAGGCCAAGGTGTTGAAAGGCAAAATATGAGCGGTGGCTCTTTTAGCGAACCAGACAGGTTGGCGATAATTGAGTGTTTTAAGCAAATTGGGTTTATTGATGAAGTGGCGCCATCGAGAGAAAAATACGATGAGGTTTTGGCGTTGGGTGCGTCAATGCTTGGAGTTAAATCGAGAATCGATGATTTAAAGGCTTTAAATATTGAATATAATAAAGTTTCATTTTTAACAGGGGAGAGAGCTTTGTGGATGGATAGTCCTTCTGACAATTTTGCAAGTGATAAAATTGCTCAAAACCTATCGGTTCAAAGATGCGACAACCCCGAGGTGACTTGCGATTCAATTGATAAAAAGATTCAAGAAATTAAAGATAAGCATAAAGCAGAAAAAGGAAGCGATATTTTGGTTGGAAATTTAAGAAAGGAAATCGAAGGTTTTTATACAGAAAATTATTTAGACCCCAACAAGCAAAAATTTCCGACTGAAGCTGACGGCATCGAATATATGTTTAAAAAAGATGAATTTTTTGCCAGTCGAAATGCGTGCTGTATTTATGCCAAAAAATCTCCTGAAAAGCCCAGAGTAGACACTGTTGACACTGTTAATGAATGGTTCAAAGAATTTGAAAAAGGTGCAAAATCTGACGCTGGGTATTATTGTGTCGCCATCTCGGATCAACCATTTTTGAAGGCGCAATCACAAGCTTTTGCCTTAATTTCTAATCCAAATATTCAAATTGAAGTCGTGGCTAAAAGCGCTAAAAATCCCAACTCCGAGCTATTATTAACAGAAATGGCGGGCACATTAAACAGAAGAAAATTAATGCTTGAAAGATTTGCACAACAAGATTCTAAATCGAGTTCTTCGCCATCTTTGGTGCCTTCTCCAGGCCCCGTCTTGGCTTCGATTGGGCCACAACAACCTAAGGACAGCAATTTAAAGTATGTCGGCAAGTGATTTTCCCTCTTTAACATTAAAATTTTAGCAATGAAAAATTTACCTCACGAATTTGACAGTCGGACATTATCATTAATCCAAGCTCAAAAAATTTTTGAGGAAAATTCTCAAATTATCGGCGATAAAATTTTTCTTTGTTTGTTTGATAAATCTCGCGATCACAAAAAAAAAGCTGAAGATATAAAAGTCATTAATTCTCTAATCGCTAAATGTGGTTTTGATGTTGATTTGCAAGGTCGCTTGTTGAAAAATGTTTCTTCAAAATTACATTTAGATTTTAAAAAAATTTCGCTTCAAGAAATTTTTAATGAAGATATTGATGAGAGCAAAAAACTATTATCTCAATCAGAATACGATAGTTTTTTTACAAAAATCAAATTTGGAGAAGAAATAAAATCTTTTATAAAAAATCTTTATAATCTCGATGTTGCTAAAGAATCAAAATCGCCCAATAAAATCGGTCAAGCCATTATCTCGTTATTTAAACTTAATAGTGCGGTTAAAAATTTATCAAAAGATTTGGGCAAGATTAAAATAATCAATGACGGACCCAAAAGCCTCGACCAAGAACCAATTTTGA